>Ga0209632_10006224_pt1 | contig 10133 bp, 10 predicted proteins | sample COG_10_FD_184754 | JGI IMG/M metagenome (GOLD analysis project Ga0209632, IMG submission 184754) | Pelagic Microbial community sample from North Sea - COGITO 998_met_10 (SPAdes) (version 2) | ecosystem: Environmental > Aquatic > Marine > Neritic zone/Coastal water | place: Helgoland, sampling...
GAGAACTCAACTCGGAGATTTTCATCAACCATTCCGCTGATATTGCCAGTAAAACGAAATTGCTGCGCCCAAGCGGTGTTAACCAGCACGAGCGCAGCAATTGTAAGTAATTTATTCATGTATTATTCAACCTTAATAATGCGTGCCACTGCCGGACGTTTATCAGTTATCACACGAATTAAGTACGCACCTTTTGCCAATCCAAGCTCTGAGGCGTTTACCGCATACTTTTTCGTGCCTGGGGACATTTTCCCTTTATGGAATTCGTGTAAAATCTGGCCTTTTAAATCAACGAGTTCCACATTTGCCCAAAGGTTTTGATAGACCTCAAACTGTACCGTTGCCTCAGCATTAAACGGATTAGGGTAAACATCAATACCAGAAACAGGAAATGCCGTTCCATCTTCTATACTACTATTTGGGTCAGATTGCTTAATGACGGTCCATTCGTCCAGAATCTCACCGTCTTTGGTCAAATATTCTCCAGATAAAGTATCTCCATGAATGTACAGCATGGTAGACCCTACACACGTGTCGCATCCATGGCCGTAGTACATAACTGGGTGTTCTAGACCAGCATCAGATTCCGTACTACCAGAATTGCCTTGCACTATATACATGGTGCCCAAGTCCTGATTAGGGCCATCTTTATACTTGATGTAAGGTGTTCCTTCAGATAGCTTACCACTAGAGCCATCAACCAAATGTTGGCTGGCATTAAAGTCATTGGGTAAGCCAAAAAACCCGTTCACTAGGTAAGAACGTTCGTAAACATGACTGTGACCAGCAATCAACAAGTCGACTCCGTAGCTTTCAAGTACTGGGGCAATGTTCTCTCGAACCGCCTTCATATATACTTCGTAAAAGGTTCCTGACTCATGTGATCCATCTGTATGAGGTGGTTGATGTATGAAAGCAACTACCCATGGTTTGTCATTGGCCTGTAGGTCGGCATGCATCCAATCGATGAATGGAGAACCATCAAATGAAAAGATGGGGCTAACACCTGTCCAATCCCACATTTCATTTAACGGATTGCCTATTTCTGAGTTCAAAGACATGAAATGCGCATTCCCATAATCGAAAGAATAATACAACTCATGACCAGAAGGCACACCACCAATCTCTCCATTGGTCGGTACATCTATAACATCATAGTAAGGGCCATCGTGCGTTGTAGGATCTGCACCCGGCACCAAACTCGCTACTGATACGTAATCATGATTTCCTGGTGTTGCCATAAATGGAACACTTGGCAAAAGCTCGGGATAACCGTAAGCTGGTTCAAAAACGGTTTCAGTGTATTCCGCATCCGTTCCATCTGGGTAAGCATTATCACCCAACCAGAACCACATATCTGGCATGTCATCACCAATACGGTCCAAATAGGCCTCCTTAACAGCTACTTGTTTGGAATTCCCTTTTCCAAAATCTCCAATCGCCCAGATGTTTATGGGTTGTACCGTTCCGATTTCTGGAGAGGTTTTGAATCGATGGGCTTCATCTGCACCAGCCAAAACGTTGGTTCCATCGCTTATGGCATAGAAATACTCGGTGTAAGGACTTAGGCCAGTAATATTCACATTATGGTTGCTAATGGAGGTTACAATATCAACCTGATTATCCATTACGGTAGCTAGACTGGAGCCATAATAAACACGGCTAGGTGTTGGAGCATCTGTGCGCCACATAACCTTCATGCTGCTAGATGTTGGGAATTGTAAGTATGGACCGCGAGTAACTGTTTGTGCATTAGACTGCTCGAGTCCAAGTACAGAAATCATCAATAGAACAACTAACTTTTTCATGGTTTTGATTTATTAGGGGACTCAAATTTAAGATTTCGAGTTTGATAGTATTGACATCACGCTGACCTTAACAAAATCGTGATATTCCTACATTCGCATCTTAATGAAACAACTTGCTTTCCTTTTCGGATTAATTGTGATTGGGGCCTGCTCTACTGATGAGCTCGCACCTTGCATTGATGACGGTCCCGAAGGTGAACTTTGTAGAGAATATCGTTATTTCAATGAGAGTCCGGAAGGTTATGTTGAGTTTAAACTTTATGGTGACTCTGTTGCCGTTTCTGATTTTTACACTTCGGGCTTAAGGCTGGCAAAAACGGTTACGGAGTGGTTTGAAAATGGCCAAACCCAAATTATTTCCGAACAATTTCCGAATGAAGTATCTCGCATTCAGACGTTTCATTACAATGATATTGATAGTCTTTGGCAGGTGGTTTATGGCGCAAACGATAGTGTTTTAGAAATTACTTACGAGAATGGTAAGCGGCTACAAGAAGCGTATTTCCATGGTGGTGAATTGAATCGGTTTTTCGTGTATAGGTATTTTTTGGATGATGGAAATCTGTATCGGATTTACGCTTATGATAAAGACAGCGTGCAGGTATCTTACCGCAACTTTGAGTACTTCAGCACCGGACAAAACCGGGTTTCATCCTTTACTGCAGACCACAAACTGATTGGCAGAGAGGTATACAATTCTGAGAATGGGCTGCTCACTTTTGTACAGTTTACAGACTCTACGAGTGCAGTTACTGAACGTACAGATTACATTTATGATTCAGCTCTTAACTTGACTGAACGAACAGAAGCACGGGCCGGACAGACTTACAAAAGCGTATTCCTTTATTATTGAGTTCTCGATACGATTGTCGTGCCTCCAATCACTCGAACTGACATGTTTAATACGATTAATGGTTGTTTAGATTAAAAATATGAGCAAAGAACATTCTCTAAAAGAAAAGATAGAAGCGGTTTATGAATTCCACCGTGTGTTTGGAATTAATAATAATGATGAGCCTGCACACAACATTGGTAAGGAAAGTTATTTGCTTAGGCATCGACTAATGCATGAGGAAAATGAGGAATACCTAGAAGCTGCTGAGAATGGCGACTTGGTTGAAATTGCTGATGCGCTTGGCGATATGATGTACATTCTTTACGGTACCATTTGTGCTCATGGTTTGCAGCACCGCATTGCCGACATATTTGACGAAATACACCGCAGCAACATGAGCAAGCTTGATGCTGACGGCAAGCCTATTTACCGTGAAGACGGCAAAGTGATGAAAGGAGAAAACTACTTTCGACCAAACATTGCCAAGTACCTTGCAGAACAGTCGGAGGATGAACATGTTGGCAATTAAGTTATCATTAATCACCTACTGACAGCATGCGACTAATACTCTTTGCTTTTGTATTCATTTTCTCAGCAGCGGACACCAGCTACAAGATGCACCCCTTAAAGATGTCCTTTAGTAAGTTGGTCATCAACTCAGAAGGTGTAGTTGACCTGCAGGCGCGAATTTTTTTGGATGATATAACCGCACAGATGCAAGTGTTATACGACTTGCAGCCTGTCGACTTTTCTAACATTGAAAGCAATAGCACAAAGGCATTGCAGCAATACCTGACTAGTCACTATTATTTTGAACAGGCAAGCAAAAAGATTGAACTTAGGATTGACACCGTTTCTTTTTCAAGAAACCGACTGGCGTTGGTTCTTCAGATGAGCACAGATGCCCCATTGGATGCAACCAAAGAAGTGTTTTTAACCAATACATTATTGTGTGACGCTTCCGAGAAACAAAAAAATGACATACTACATATAGACAAGCATCATCTATTAAGTATGGATAATCCAAGAGTGAAAATTGAACTCAACTAGTGGGACATTATATTCAACTTGGTATTGAACATATTCTGGATCCGGACGGATTAGACCACCTGTATTTCATCGTCTCTTTCTGTCTTTTGTACACCATACTGGATTTGCGCAAAATTGCAGCTCTTGTTACGGCATTTACCGTAGGCCATACCATAACACTTGCACTTGCCGCTCTAGATAAAATCTATGTTAATCCAGATTTAATTGAGTGGCTAATTCCTATAACGATTTTAATAAGCTGCCTACTAAACTATTGGGCACTTCTTAAGGAAAATGAATATCGCACACCAAAGGGTTATCTGATATATTTTGTCATCCTCTTTTTTGGTCTTATTCATGGACTGGGCTTTTCCAACTTTCTTTCGGCCATGCTATTTGAAGGAGAAAGTATAGTAACCCCATTACTTGGCTTTAACATCGGCATTGAAGCAGCTCAGCTAATTATTGTTTTGATGGTGCTCTTGTTTCTTTCGTTAAGTGATCGACTTCTGAAATGGAAGAAGGGAGTACGCCTACTCTTGAACACAGTAGTTACGCTAATGGTACTTCAGATGGTTTTCGCATAATCAAGTTAGGCGAGAAGCGAAACAATTCTCCTCCCGATGGACCATTTCTAAATACCTAGCCGAACAGACGGAGGAAGGGCACGTGGGGAATTAGTCGGCCAAACTGTAAATCAACAATCCACTTAATAGTTTCGGAACTACATAGGTGCTTTTGGGCGGCATGGTTTTGCCTTGATCAGAAATAGCGTAAAACTCTTTTCCCGAAACAGGAAAAAGCGAGAACGCCACATTGTATTTCCCGGTATTCACCAATCGTTCCAACTCCTGCGGTCCCTTTGTTCCAGGAACGAAACTGATGCGGTCGTCATTTCTGAGGTCACGAATACCGAGAAGCGGAGCAAGAATCTTATTTGAAAGAATACTCACATCAAGCGCAGCTACAACCTCTGAACTTCTGCGATGCCTGTAAACCAATTTGTACCAAAACCCGCCTAGGCACATTCCGAAATGCCCTTGCTGTTCGGGTTTGATTGGAATTTGCTCCTTGAAATGAATTTCAAAATCGTCCGATAACGCTTCTAGAAACTCCGAAACACCTTTATCACCAAGATCTTTCACCACACGGTTAAACTCGTATATCTTAAGTTGGTCATCTGGGAAAAAGATTCCAAGAAAATAATTCCATGGCTCATCACCAGTAATTCTTCCTCCCTCTGTCCATTTTTCGTGTGCCAATAAAACTGATGACGCAGAGCGGTGATGGCCATCTGCTATGTATATATGGTCAAGCAATCCTAGTTTTTCTGAGAACTTGGACGTCCATTCCTGTTCATCTACACGCCAAAGTTGATGTTTCTTGCCTTCATCATCTTCAAACTCTATGAGTGGTGGATTTTGCTTAATAATCTCGGTCAGCAACTCCAAACTTCCATTACGCGGATACGTGAAACAAACAGGCTCAGCATTTATATCGCAAACAGCCAAATATTCTTTCAAGACTTTCTCGCGGCTAGCAATAGTTTGTTCATGAATACGGATAACACCACTATCGTAATCTTCGACAGAAGCGCAACCCATTATCCCAGTAAAAGAAGTTCTACCAATGTGCTGTGTATAAACGTAGAAACTCGGTTTATCGTCTTGCTGAAAAACTCCTTTATCATAGAGTTGGTCGTAAACCCATTTGCTTTGGGCAAAAAGCTGAGGCGAATTGGCTGGATATTTTTTGCCCGTTAGAACGTCAGGACGAATTACATTCAGAAAAGAATCTTCATTTGTGCGAAGAATTTCTTTTCTCTCTTTTTTGGAATAGGAATCATACGGCCGACTTACTGCTTTCGCAGCAATATCCGGTCGAGGATGAATGCCCCGAAAAGGTTTAACCCGTGCCATTGCGTAAATATGATAAAATCAGCCGATGGCTGCGATGACCTTTTCGGCCAGCTCGATACCAATACGTGTCTGAGCTTCGTTGGTTGACGCGCCAATGTGAGGCGTTACTGAAATTCTTGGATGATTCAATAATTCATCTTTAGGCGTTGGTTCATTCTCAAAAACATCCAGTCCAGCAGCTCCAACTTTTCCCGAATCCAATGCAGCGAGTAAATCGTCTTCATTAATGACACCACCACGAGAAGCATTTATAAGGACAACACCTTCTTTCATCTTGGTGAACTCACAAGTAGTAATCATGGAGCCATGCTTCGGCTTTGGAACATGGAAAGAAATGACATCCGATTGACTCAGTAATTCATCCAATGAAATAGTGGACAGTGAAACTTTTACCTCACCATATATATGTACATCAAACGTGAGACCGACTTCGGGGATAAAAGGATCATGTGCAATGACCTTCATTCCGAGTCCGAGTGCCATTTTAGCTAAGGCTTGCCCAATACGTCCGATGCCTACAATTCCCAACGTTTTTCCTTGCAGTTCCGAGCCTTTGGCGTAACTTTTCTTCAGCTTCGCGAAATCAGTAGTTCCCGAAACGGGCATTTCTCTATTCGACAATTGTAGAAAACGAGATACTGTAAAGAGATGCGCCAAGACCAATTCTGCCACAGATTGTGAAGATGCAGCTGGTGTATTTACAACTGTAATTCCATTTGTTTCAGAAGCTTTCAGGTCGATATTATCGAGCCCCACTCCTGCTCTCCCAATCACTTTCAGGCTTGAAGAGGCCGCCAATTCCAACTCAGTAATCTGTGTGGCGCTTCTCACCAAAACCCCCACAACTGAGTTGTCCTTTATAAAGGATGCCAAATCAGCTTGCGAAACTTTATCCGTTTGCACTTGAAAACCAGCTGCTTCCAGAACCTTTTTTCCTTCTGGGTGAATTCCATCGTTGGCTAATATTAGCATCTATCTCTTAGTTACTTGTTCATATACACACCCCTGACCCCTCTCAAGAGGGGAATTTCCCCCTTTTGGGCGATTTAGGGGGCTAGTTCTTTCATTACATCAACCAGTACCTGCACACTTTCTAAAGGAAGTGCGTTGTACATGCTAGCACGGAAACCGCCAACAGAACGGTGCCCCTTCAAACCGCTAATATTTGCAGCAGCGAGCATTGCGTTGAACTTCTCAGTATTCGATTCATCCTCCAGAACAAACGTGACATTCATTCTTGAACGATCTTCCGTTTCCGCAGTTCCTTTAAAAAATGGGTTACGATCAATTTCACCATAAAGCAAATCGGCTTTAGCCTGATTACGCTTGTCCATCCAGTCAATTCCACCATTCTTTTTCAACCACTCCAGCGTTAGCATTGAAACATATATAGAATAAACAGGTGGTGTATTGAACATGCTTTCGCCTTTCACATGCACAGCATAATCGAGCATCGAAGGAATATCACGCCCCGTTTTACCAAGCAATTCGTCCTTCACAATAACAAGCGTAACACCAGCTGGACCCAGGTTTTTTTGTGCACCAGCGTAAATCAATCCGTAATCGGCAACATTAATTGGGCGACTGAAAATATCAGAAGACATATCAGCAATTAGAACGGCATCCGTTTTTGGAGTGTGAAAGAACTCAGTTCCGTAAATCGTGTTATTAGTTGTATAATGGAGATAATCCAACCCTGAAGGGATTGAAAAACCCTTTGGAATAAAGTTGTAGTTCATTTCTTTAGAAGATGCAAGCACCTCAATATTCCCCAATCGCTTGGCTTCCTTAATGGCTTTTGCAGACCAAGCACCTGTGTCAATGTAGCCCGCTTTTCCGTCAACCGAAAGAAAATTTAGTGCACTCATATAGAACTGCAAACTCGCTCCACCTTGCAGAAAAAGGACTGAATATCCAGCAGGAACATTGAGAATTTCTTTGACCAAAGCCACGGCATTTTCCGCCATCGCTACGATGTCTTTGCTCCTATGAGACATCTCTAAAATGGAAAGTCCCGCTCCATTATACTCCAAAACAGCTTGACTTGCCTGTTGAAAAACCTCTTCAGGGAGGATGCAAGGGCCTGCGCTGTAGTTATGAACCTTTGTTGTGCTGCGTGTATCTGACATTTGTTTGAGTTTGGTGCTGCGAAAGTCTTAAATAATTGGTTACTAGCTACTAAGGCAGGAATTATCTCTAACAGAAACTGAGAAATTCGTCAGAAAAAGCCCTTTGAACTAGGTGCTACAATGTCCTAAGTTCGGTTGTTCGGGGACAATCGTTAATAACTTCTGGACATATTTATTTGATTTGTTCGCTAGTTCGTGTTCATTTGTTCCTACATTTAATCAATTATTAACCAAAAAATTATTTGAAATGGCTGAAGCGTATTGTGTAAAGTGCAAAGCAAAAAGAGAGATGAAAGACTCTGCAGAAGTGATAATGAAAAATCAGCGTAGAGCGTTGAAAGGAACTTGTCCAGAATGCGGAACAGGAATGTTCAAAATCTTGGGTAAGGCTTAATAAGCTAAACCAATCTTTGCTCAACATCAGATGTTGAGTGCTTTGCAGTCTGAGTTGAAACGCTGAGACTTCAAAAAACTAAAGCCCCGATACGGAATCCGTATCGGGGCTTTTCATTTTCCAATTCATCGTGATGTAAGTGTACAGAAACATCTACTGATTGCTCCTAAAACCATCATCCATAAAACGTATGCATGCAGAATACTTTTCAACATTTGTTATGCATGCATCATATTTTTGTACTTTCGAACTCAGATGTCAAAAAAGCGTCATTTACGTCCTGAAGAGAGTGTGTGTTTTACTACTAAAACCACATGGCACTCCATCTCCCGCTTGTATAATACAACAGGCGCCAAACATGACGTAAGTGCTGCATCTGGGTTCGTTTTACTGAATATTGACCTTGAAAATGGTTCTCCAGCAACGAAGATTGCACCAGCTTTGGGAATGGAACCTCGCAGTCTTACAAGAATGCTTAAAAGCATGGAAGACAAAGGTTATTTATATCGCGAATCAGACGCAACGGATGGACGCGTAATGCGGATTTTCTTAACTGAAGAGGGGAGAAAAAAACGAGAATTAGCAAAAATCGGAGTAGTCGCTTTCAACAAAGCAGTAAGAAATCTTGTTCCAACGGAGAAGTTGGATGTGTTTTTTGAAGTGGCCAACACAATCAATGAAATAATCGATAAGAAATCGATCTACGATAAAGTGAATATTAATGGAGTTAGTCAACAATAATTAAGATGAAGAGAACTATTAAAAAAGTAGCAGTACTTGGTTCTGGAGTGATGGGCTCGCGGATTGCTTGCCATTTTGCGAATGTCGGTCTAGAAGTGCTTTTGCTTGACATCGTACCAAGAGAACCAAATGAGAAGGAAGCAGCAAAAGGTTTAACAACCGATCATCCTGCGGTGAGAAACAGAATTGTGAACGAGGCTTTGGCATTCGCCATCAAATCGAACCCAAATCCACTTTACAAGAAGTCTTTCGCTAGTAGAATTACTACCGGAAACTTTACCGATGACATGGCGAAAATCGCTGATTGCGATTGGACCATTGAGGTTGTGATTGAGCGTTTAGACATTAAACAGCAGGTTTTTGCTCACGTTGAGAAATATCGCAAGGCAGGAACGCTAATCACATCTAACACTTCTGGTATTCCAATTAACCAAATGTTAGAAGGAAGAAGTGAAGATTTTCAGAAGCATTTCTGTGGAACGCACTTCTTTAACCCACCACGTTATTTGAAGTTGTTGGAGATTATACCAACAGAAAAAACAGATCAGGAAGTCGTTGATTTCTTTATGGACTATGGTGATCGTTTCCTCGGAAAGACAATGGTTCTTTGTAAGGATACTCCTGCATTTATCGCCAACCGAGTTGGTGTAGCAAGTATTCAGGCTCTTTTCCACTTGGTGGAAGAAATGGACCTTACAGTAACTGAGGTTGACAAGATGACCGGACCAATTTTAGGTCGTGCTAAATCTGCAACATTCAGAACTTGTGATGTTGTTGGATTGGACACACTGGTACTTGTTGCTGGTGGCTTGAAAGCTAACTGCCCAGATGATGAAGCGAGAGCAACTTTCGAGATGCCAAGCTACATCTCCAAAATGACCGAAAAAGGTTGGTTAGGTTCTAAATCAGGACAAGGTTTTTTCAAAAAAGAAGGAAGAACTATTCTTGAGTTGAACCTGAAAACAATGGAGTATCAGGAGGCTGCGAAAGTTGACTTCCCAACGTTGAAAGCAGCGAAAGCAGAAGACAACTTGAAAGCTAGAATGAAAATTCTTGCTGGTGGAACTGACAAAGCAGGTGAATTCTACAGAAAAGCGTTCTACGGATTGTTCCAATATGTATCGAACAGAATTCCTGAAATCACCGATGATCTTTACAAGATTGATGATGCTCTTGGTGCTGGTTTCGGCTGGCAGCTAGGACCATTCGCTACTTGGGATGCCCTTGGAGTTGCAGAAACCGCAAAGTTGATGGAAGAAGCTGGAAAGAAACCAGCTC
>Ga0209632_10006233_pt1 | contig 10126 bp, 12 predicted proteins | sample COG_10_FD_184754 | JGI IMG/M metagenome (GOLD analysis project Ga0209632, IMG submission 184754) | Pelagic Microbial community sample from North Sea - COGITO 998_met_10 (SPAdes) (version 2) | ecosystem: Environmental > Aquatic > Marine > Neritic zone/Coastal water | place: Helgoland, sampling...
AAGGCAAGTCCGAAGAGAAGTGTGGACACGTTCATACCCTTGTCAGATATCTCATACGCGTTCGTGCCAATTAAGATGCCTACTACGAGTGCAACGACCAACTCTATCAGCGTCAGTGTACCAGACCAATTGGTGCCACCGAGATCGCTAGGATAAATTAATAAGACACCGGTAGTATACGAAACATGAAGAGCACAACATAAGCCGGCTACACTTAGAATAATAATATTTTGAAGTTTCATTTTAATAATACCTGTAATTGTATATAGGGACTCTTTGTCGTTGGGGGGACCTTGATCGCCAACGCCTCTTCTTTACCTTAGGTGTCTTTACCTTTGGTTTCTCCTTGTTAAAGGTCCTGAAATCACGTGTAATACTCACATCTTCATCTGGGTTAATGCTGTCTTTATAACACTGAACACCGCATGTTGGTTTCTCGTCTTTGAATATGCTTTTTAGTATCAATTCGCACAGTTCCGCGGACGTCAACACCGACTTCTCCGATTCTACGGTCCAAATACTGCTGGATCCTTCGAAATGATACTTGTAAGTGAACATATCTATCTTGTAATTTGTGAACCAATGCGTGGGTATTTATACTGCTTTGATAACAACTGGTGCTTTTGTTCGTGCTTTTCGGAGAATTCGATAGTTGCAATGGTTACAGAGGACGATGCTGTCACAGTCTAATTTGTTTTCCACGCCGCACTTGAAACAGACGTATAATGTTCCTACTTTTATTTCACTTGTTTCAACTTGTACAGGAACAATTACGGTTGCTTTACGCTTTTGTGGAATGCGAGAAAGTCTGTAGACTGCTAATCCGTCCATTTGTAAATATTTATTTAAATCGAATGTTCTTTAAATACTATACTATTTTTCGGCGCCGGGATCCGCGCAAGGTCCACGCAAGGTGCTTCGCTGAACACAAGGTCCACAAGGTCCACAAGGTCCACAAGGTCCACAAGGTCCACAAGGTCCACAAGGTTCCACAAGGTCCCAAGGTCCCCAAGAGGAAAAGTGGAAAAAAATATATACATATGTAAAAATGCCCATGTTGTATACATATCATGGCGTCTTACGCGGATATTGCTCGTCAAAACAACCAGCAATGGGATGTAAATAACAAAAAAAAATGTATTGTAGAAAAATTAGTGAAAAATTCCAAACGGATCCGTCGCGGTATAAAGTTGTATTTTTTCGGTCAATGGAAAAAATGTGTTATGTGGTGTAGCATTTGTATGGAAGGTATAGGAATTAATGGTAGGAAACTGGAATGTGGACATTATTTCCATAGCGATTGCATTACAAGGTGGTGTAAAGGATGGGGTAGTTGTCCTAATTGTCGTACTACGATTCGGAGTATATAAGTACACTAAATGTAAATAAATGGAAGGTGTTAATAAAGTAGTAAATTCAGCTATCAATACAAGTAAGAGTACGGATAAGTACAACGTCGGGATGGTTAAAAATAACTTTCCCAAATACGTCAGCTCCAACTATAAGAGTTGTCGAGGTGACACGCACGGCGATACGATGCGTAACGTAGCGAGAAAATACAAGAGTTAACCGTAGAAGTAAAAGCTAAATACCTATACAATATAACTAAGAAAGTTAAATATATAAATAAATATTAATAATAATAAATGAAGTCGGTCGGTAGACGTCACGGCGGACGGACTAACAGGACACAGCAGCAAGCCATCATCGGCGACATTCCTCTCGTCGGTTTGGTCGCATTGATGGCATTATTGCAAAGTTTGTGGCACGCGGGTTTCTTCCACAATGTATGTTAACGTACATAACTTTTTAATTACGCAAAATTTTAATTATAAACCTATACTCGAACGTAAGTTCACGTCCCGTACAAAATGCCTAAAGCAATTGTAACTAAAACCTACGATGGGTTTGGTGGGAAATGCAACTTTAGGTATGCGCATTTGAAGCACTACCACCTAGGCGGCGGGGTCAAGGTGCAACTGAAGAAGGAGACGGCTAGCTTCACGCGCTACGCCGGCTGGGGCTTAGAAGCCGTGACTTCTATTCCCAACGGCTTTGTTCTTGGTCATTTTGTAGTGAAATCGAGGGACGCTGAGGAGCCGGAGGAAGGGACTTACAATATTAAGTCACGACAAGGAAAGTACCTGGTTATGGAACAGGACTCTCTTATGAATCGGATCAATACGATTGCGTACCCGAAGCACAGGCACAGGTGCAATTGTACGATCGGAAACGTGGCAAATGGTCAGGTGTCTATTAAAACAACAAAACCAGTCAAAGCGGGCGCTATGCTATGGACGAAATACGGAAATGCACAACATTATTATGAAATCCAGTATTATATCCTTCAGAAAAGGCTCCGGTTAGTACAGCCGCCTTGTAGGAACGACAACAGCTGCCGTGGATGCCGAAAAAGACATTTGGCTTTATATGTTTGCGATAGCTGTCCGGCGGCTATCTGTTCGAATTGCTTGTCTCAAAGCGAAAAATATATTCTTGAGAAGAGATACTTCTTTTGTAAGAACTGTATGAAAAGTCCACCCAAGTATATGAATAGATTTAAAAAATAATACTAATGTGTACGTTTACGTTTACGTTTACGCGTTGCGTTAGTCAACATGATTTGCTCATCGAATTTCTCCTCCAGTGCCTTCTCTTGTTGAATAACACGGTCTAGGTCGAAATAGACTTTGCCTCGTTTCATCTCGAACATTACATATCGGTTGGTGTTTATGTTCTTTGCCAAATCGACTAAGACTTCTTGCATGTGGTTCACATCTTTAATTTTCGTCTTGTTAATCTTCAGTAAAATGTCGAACGGACGCAATTTCCTCTGATTGGAGATGTACGTTTGTCCCGGAATGTGGGTACACACAACGATACTTTTCATGTGCATAGATTCTTTGACTGCTACCGCCAATGGGATACTCTGATCTGCTGAGACAGTTGGTTCTTCATCCTCGTCTTCTTCTTCAAGGTGGTTCATCGATAGGTCCATCCAGACGCTGCCCGCGAACGTGCAATACGGGATTTCTTCCCACGCATGGTGCTTTTCATAGGTCTTAAAGTTGATAACCTCGGGTTTTATCGAGACATTCACGCGTTTCTTTGTCCGGTGTTTGTAGACACTTAACGAGATGTTCTCAGGATTTAAACTCAAAATGAACTCGTTGTTGCTTATCGGAACGCGCTTATCCGTCCAGTCAACCTTAACGAGACCATCACAGTCGATGTTGTACCTTTTGTCAGAGTTTACACCCAGTATAATATCACGTTTCTCGAGACCTTTTAGACCGGGAACAGTACCCTTCACGAGAACGCCTTGGATATCGTCCATGTTATGGTACCGGAGGTAGTCTTTGGTTAGGGTCTCGCCCTCGATTCCCCACGAAGGTATCCGCATCAACGGATCATCGTAGGTCGCCCAGTTTCGAAAGAACCTAAGGACTTGTTGTATTGGAACTGCTAGTCCAATCGCCTCTGCTTCCGCCTCCGACGCGGTACATATGCCGATAACCTTGTTCTTGTGTAGTAGTGGTGACCCGGATATACCTCCGTTAAAGGATATATTTAGTTGAATCATACCGAGTCCACGACCGGAAATTACACCTTCACACAGTTGGTAATCGGTGCTTAACGACGGGAACCCGACCGCGGTAACCTGTTGTGAGTTTCCTTTTATTGGTGTGTTGTCCAATTTGAGATTTGGGATCGCGTCTAGGAACTCATGGATGCTCCCACCATCGTTCCAACAGGGATGGTCGCCATTCGGGTCGATCTTTAGAATCGCACAATCGAGTGTAGGTACGACCACTTCAACGCTTGCACGTAGACGGTTGAACCCTTGATTTGGAAAACAAATGTCCACTTGTTTGCTCACCACGCTATCTATAACATGAAAATTCGTGAATAAATATCTCGCACCTTTTTTCTTGAATGGTACTGTTCCCAGGTCGTCGATGTCAAAGAACCAACCACTGCCACCGTACTGTTGTTCTTCGTTTTCCATGTAAGGTTGACTAAAATGAAACTGTTGGTGAATTCCCATGATTTTTACGATCGATTGTTTTACTTTCTGAACATCTTTGACCTTCATGATTGTTTTAAAGTAGATAAATGTGTTATATACCTTTTTTTAATTTGCGTTTGACCTTTTTCGATTTATGGCGAGCGAGCGCGAGTCGGGGTCTTGTGTGATAGTGGACCCTTAAGGACCTTCAATACCCTAAACCTAACACCACCACAGTAGGACCTCCGAGCCCGATAAAAATCAACAAATTAAATTATTATACGACTATATAAGATACTTCTTTTTTATAAAAATGAAATATCTTGTCTTTGCACTACTAGTAAGCTATGCATCTGCTACCGAATACCTTACGTCAGATAACTTTGATGAAAAAACCTCTGGAAAGAAAGCACTTGTGGCTTTTAAGGCACCGTAAGTAAATTTATCTATTTCTTATATAAAATAAACACTAACATTCATTTTATAGATGGTGCGGACACTGTAAAAAACTAAAGCCAGAATGGGACAAGTTATCTGAAAATGTGGATGCCTTAATTGCCGAAGTAGACTGTACCGTCGAGAAAAAAATATGCCAGGAGCACGGCGTTAAGGGTTACCCTACAATAAAATACTCTACTGGCTTGTCATGGGAGAAATATACCAAAGGACGCGATTATAACTCCCTCGAGACGTTTGTGAATGAAGAATTGACCGACGGCTGTCTAGAAAATGAGAGTCTATGCAGTGAGGAAGAGCTCGACCAACTGGAGAAAGTACGAAGTATGTCTCCAAAGGAAATTAAAAACCGTCTCGCTGACATTGGCTACGAAAAAGAAGGAGCAGAACGGATGTACCAGGCGTCGGTGGAAAAGTTACAAAAAGACTACCAAACGTTGTCCATGGTCAAAGACGAGGGAATGAAAATTCTGAAGACTGAGGAGGCTTTCTTAAAACATGTTTCGTCTGAGAAGACCGAACTTTAAAAATAAAATATTATATAAACATATATTATATTATGAAATGAAAAAAGAACTAGGTGGCGTTAAATTTAAGGCGAGAACAAAATACTGGTCCCATCTCTATGACATCTGTTCCGAACCATACACTGAAGAAGACGTCCAATGGATGCGCGATGAATGTGAACCAATGTCCTTAATAGAACGGTACGAATTTCTTAATAATCAATGCTTTGCTAGCCTTTTACCGTTTCAATCCCAAATTTTGTCCAACAACCCGCTAGTCTCTATCGATAAGTCCCTTAAGGCAAGAGGGATGACTAAGGATGATCACACCATTGTCCTCAGAGACGTTGACGTGGACACTCTGGTACACGAAATGACCCATTCATTCCTGCTCTACTTCAGAGTCGAGGATGGTGAATTCGACAAATACATAGGTGATATCAAGGTAAACGAGGAGATGATCGAAGAGTTTCGAATAGACTACGATGGACCAGTACAAAATGGATATTGTATAAAAAACTATATGGTCAGTTACGCGGGTCACAACCGTCTGTTTGGGTACTGTTTGTTTAATATATTTAGAATCGAAGAAGAATATGTTAAAATTAAGTTTTAGGCTTCCCATGAACCAGAATGAAGATGGAAGTTCCAACGATCCAAATCGCGCCTCCCATGATGAAATTAATCAGCGTTGTCTCCAGCGCATAGAAAGTTAGAAAGGACCCAACAACGATAGACAAGGCGACCATAACGATGTACAGATAACGCACAGGCTTTTCTACGAATATTCTATGCGCCCATAACGACGTGACAGAGTATGCCCCACCCAACAAGCTATAAAACAAAGGGTCGAACCTTAGAGCGGCGCCTAATACGGCTAGGTAGACGAGAGAATTCATGGCGTGTACGAACGTCTTGTACTTTCCCAATGGCATGAAGGGTAGTATCCCTGTAAGTAAATCGAATGTGATTAGCGCGATGTCAAACGATATTGGATCGACGAAGAGCTTCCAAATAGTCATTCCTAGGGAGATAGACCATAGCATCATCATAATAGAAAATTGTATAGCAGTTGGCATTTTTAAACATATTATATTATATTTATAATCTAACAAAACAAATTAAGAAAACATGATTCTACCTTTATCGGACTCAAGTGCGAATGGCTTCCCTAACTTAAACGCGGTAGCCAGTTGGTCCGCAACCAGCTTCCAAGAATCTTTTACTTCCTCTCCATTGATCTTACCAAGGACAGTGCCAACGTTAAAATTCAACGATTGGAATGCTTCAGACCCTGGCTTAATCTCACAAACAACGACCTTGTACTCGCTCTGTTTGTATTCTTGCATATATTCATGTAGTCCCATTGATACCACATCGTCCATGCGAAGGCTCTTTACTATCAAACCATTGGGTAATTGCATGACTTCCTTTGTCAGCGCACTGTCCTCCAGAGTCTCTAGAAAGCGAACATGCGGCTTGTTTTCGTGTTTGAGGAAATCGTAGCACATCGTTGCAACCCGATGCTTGTTGTCCCGGATGAAATGGATGTCAACGTTCGTGCCAAACTCTTGTCGATGTATGATGTCTTTTAGTGGTAAAGAGACGTTTAGCTGCTTGTACCACGATTCTCCAAAATTGTCAATTAAATAATCTGTCTTTTCGATGGTTAATTTCGTAATGTAATCATACTTGCGGATATCCAGTTTTTCAAATACACCGCGTTTCACAACGTCCCTGACAATGACGCCATTTGCACCATAGTGTTTCACCGCGCTGGCAGTGGAGTTGTTAAACCGGACGCCTAGTCGCATGAGGTGAAGAACGCGTGGCGGGGTCACCTTCAATAGGTCAGACTTGTCTATTTTGACATCGCTGGCAAAGCTTCCAAACCCTTGTTTTCTCATTTCAATAACTTTTTCTGGCTTGTCTTCGTGGATGTGTTCCATCACTTGTTTGAATATGGAATAGCTACCTTCCTTGTTCGCCACATGTTTATGAAACCAGTCCGATATGGATACACGCGTAATGCGTTCACCGACCTTTTTAAAGCCGCCCAGGTTGTATTTTTCCCATGTGTTCATAACCTTTAGATCGTCAATTTCTATGCCATCTGCCTTCAGCTTGGTGGAGAACACTTTTGCTAGTTGATTGCGTACCATATTTTGTTTAATCAAATTGGAGATAAACTTTTCGTTGGCGTCATTGGTCGCTAGCGAGTCGAGTACATTGCGGATTCGATTGGATGGTATGATAATGTTGGTCTCCGTTGCGTTGGTCATTTTCATACTGTTTATTCCAATGACTTGACCGGCTTCGTTCACGCATGCTCCACCACTGTTTCCAGGCTCAATCGTAGCCGTCGTCACAATGTATTCTTGTTCGTTCACGTGTTTGATGCCACTTACGCGTCCGTCGGTGAACTGTTGGTATTCTGTACCATGTGGATAGCCTCTAGCGATGACTCTGGGGACCCCTAGTTTGGTAAAGTTAGAGGGGTGCACACTGTCTGAGTCTGCCATGACCAATGTGGGGATTTTGACATCCTCTACCTTTACATCTTTGAATTCATCGTACTTGCTTTTCAGAATCTCTTTGACCTTACGCTCTCCATCGGCGTCCAGTTTGCATATAGCAAGGTCCAGATCAGAGCTTATTCCTACCGGGAACGCCCGTATGTTTACGTTGTGATCCGCGGGCAGCCGTATGAAGACTGCCTTTGTACCGTTGACGACATGTGCGTTGGTCATGATGACAAGGTTCCCATCGTGTTCTGTAAACCATCCGCTGCCAGCAGCCATCCCGTCGTACCCTCGTCCAGATTGCATTTTTACGATAAATTGAATTACAGCGTTTAAATCAGCCATTTTATTCTACATTAAGAATGAATTTATAGTAAAAATTATATAATTACAACATCCTCCCACTCCTCCTTGGTAAGTTCTCTCGGCGGGATGAAGAGAGTACCATCTTTGTGTGCTGCTACCACCTTTCCGTGATTGTAGTAAAACTGAGGCTTCGCTGTGGACACGACGACAAAGTTCTCACCAGTAAAGTCATGAAAATAGTAGTAATCATTTCCTACTTTGCATGCTTTGATGTCATCGATGTGAACGCAATCGTCCAGCCGTTTGTATGCCATCACGGGCAGTAAAGACATGAAAATTAGTAGAAGTTTCATTTTTTATAGTTATATCTAAATTTATACTGTTAATAACACGTTGGTCCAACGTTCAAATTGCCCCGTGGCATCGTCATTGAATTTGCATTGGCACATTGTTTACACTCGGTCTGACCATGTTCATCTTGATATTTGTAGTTACTACAGCCTTGGCATATCATTTGTCCTGCTGTATCTTGGTAGGAACCAGGAGCACATGTCGCACATTCCCTTTGATTACCACCAGCTTTTGTTCCAGGTGGGCATGGTTTTAAATGTTCTATGACCGTCTGCCAGCCGTTTCTTTCGGCGGTTTCCCAATATCCCGGTTTGTATATATACGGGTATGGGATCCGTTGAAGTTGTAGACCTTCGCTTTCGTCATAACCTCCACTAAATACAAATTGTTCGTCTAGGTAATAATTTATCGGGGTTTCACACCCTATAAACCCTTTATTCTTGAGACTTTCATCTGCAAATGTCCATTCCTGATTGACTTCATACACATAGCTGTGGTGGTTATTGCCGTATGGATTATGTGTTTTCACGCATTGATGCATTCCCATAAAATCGATTGCTGGTACACACAGACAGTGTCCATTGTTCGTGTCAGTAGAATAATATGTCATTTCAAACCCCCATAAATTTGTGTGGATATTCGAACATTCCTCGTAACATCCCTCTGCTGAATACACGTTTTGAATCGGTGAATATGAATTAGTGTTATAACTAGAACAGTATCCATCAAAAACCTTGTAAAACGGTGGATAATCGCTCCACCCCTTTGCCGAAGCGAATTCTGGTAAACACTTGGTCCTATGATTCCCGGTAAAACACCCATAAGCATCGTAATTAGCGTTTAGCTTTCCGGTACTAGAGGAAGTGCATTTACATATTGGACCTCCATCAAAACTGTCCCATGGAGGAGTACATTTGCACTTCGGCTCCCACGTTTCGGTACGGGTAATTTCATATATACCGGAGCCCCCGTATTTGTCATCGCATAAATTATTATCTATGTCCAATTGAGTACAATCGGATATGGTAGGCGCCGTGTTGGAACATCTACATTCGGTTTTGTACGAAACATATTTAAGATCACAGTTGTCAATACAATCTTGAAGCGTACTACCCGACGAAGAAGCCAACGAAGTGTAGTCACTTGATAGCTGAGCACCGTGTCCAGTTATGCTCCATCCCTTTACAGACCTACCATTAACGCCTCTTGCCGTGCCTGTCATCAAAACAACTGTCTTTTTGATAGTTTTCTGAGCCGAACACTCATCCCCATTGCATACATCGTCAGGATTGGCTGACAGCCATGATCCCCCTGGTATACCTGGGCATGCTTTACACCAATACGATGCTGAGAGTCGACTGTTTGAACTGTACCACGTTGGATTCGGTAAGCTCTGTGAATATCCATTTTTATCGATTTTTATTTCAGAAACAGGGATACCCTCAGCCTTAAAAGGTTCAAGTTCGCCTTCATTTGGAACGATGAATCCTACAGGACAGCAGTTACGAGACCACAATTTATCCGATATAACTCCGTTGTAAATACAGCTTGTACAACTTACGTTTTCGGCACCACCTGTGCATTTACCATTCGCAAAACACGTTCGACACTGTGTTCTACATTCATCTCCTGTATACCCATCTTCACACCTGCTACAGTCGTCAGAATTAAAATGAGAACACGTGTCTACATCTTTATCTGGGTCACATGTTATTTCTATATCCACAAATGATCTTTGCGAATTTTCCAATGTCCGCGTCGCGTATTTCGTCGCAACATTGTCTGTAATCCGACTTTGAAGATTACATAAACATGTTGCCGGTTGAAATACATCGTTCATGCTTCCATAAAGACACTCTCCTCTTCCGTCGCATGTACCGGGACATTGTTTTGTACATTGACCGGTACCGTACCCCTTTTGACAAGAGCTACACGTCAAATCACCCCAATACCCGGAGAAATCATCTTTGAAACAC
>Ga0209632_10006240_pt1 | contig 10120 bp, 8 predicted proteins | sample COG_10_FD_184754 | JGI IMG/M metagenome (GOLD analysis project Ga0209632, IMG submission 184754) | Pelagic Microbial community sample from North Sea - COGITO 998_met_10 (SPAdes) (version 2) | ecosystem: Environmental > Aquatic > Marine > Neritic zone/Coastal water | place: Helgoland, sampling...
GTTAATGTTGAGTCTGGAATACCTTCTTGTAAAAAAGTACTACCAGTGGCGTTAACTTTCAGAGGATATGAATTTGTAAAATATTGAAAAATTGAAATGTCATGAGGTGCAAGACTCCAAAAAACATTTTCTTCCGTACGTACTTTTCCAAGGTTTAAACGATTACTATAAATATATTGTAATTGACCGATTCTACCCGAATCAATAATTTGTTTAATCTTTATTATGGCTGGGTGAAAAAGCAAAACGTGACCAACCATTAGACTTACGTCATTTTCTTTCGCTAACCGAACTAAACTTTCAGCATGCTCTACTGATAATGTTATCGGCTTTTCTACAAGTAAACTTTTTTTGTGTAAAATAATAGACTTTGCAATAGAATAATGTGTTTCTGCTGGTGTTGCAACGATGAAGCCATCATAATTAGCTCCAATGGCTTGGTCTAAATTTGAATAAGTGTTTAGATAAGGGTATTTTTTCTTAAAACTGGACCTTAAGCTCTCATCTTTTTCAACAATACCACCGAGAGAACTCAATTCATGCAAAGTTTTAATGTGGTTTTTTCCCCAGTTACCAGCACCCACTACACATATATTTTTTTTAATCATTGTTTAATACTCTAATTATTTTATCTTGATTCTTATTAGAAAGATAAGGATGCATTGGTATTGAAAAAATACGATTTGCAATATCTTCAGAGACTGGAAAGTCGCCAATTTCATAACCTAAAGTCTTAAAAACTTTTTGAAGATGTAAAGGGATTCTATAATAGATCATGCTCGGTATATCATTTTCTTTAAGCTTAAACATTATCTTATCTCGTTCTTGACTTGATTCCGCCAATATGGAAAATTGAGCCCAAGAAGATTTATAGTTTTTTGGTACAAAGGGGCTTTTCAAATCATTATTTAAATTTTGTTTATAATAATCTGCAACTTTATTTCTTAGGTCAACTTCATCAGCATCAAAGATCAAAAGCTTTTCAATTAAAATTGCTGCTTGAATTGTATCTAAACGGCCGTTAATACCAATTCTAACATTATCGTATTTATCTTCTCCAGATCCATGAACTCGTACTGAGCGCATTAGACTCACCAATTCATCATCATTTGTAAAAATAGCACCACCATCACCATAGCATCCCAAGGGTTTTGCTGGAAAAAAGGAGGTGGAAGAAACATCACCAAAAGAGCCTGCTCTTTTGCCACCAATCTCACCACCAAAGCCTTGAGCGGCATCTTCTAATATAAACAAATTATGTTTTTTTGCTATTTCCTCAATCATTCTATATCTCGCGGGAAGCCCAAATAGGTCTACTGGAATAATAGCTTTTGGATTAAGCCCTTTACTTTTGGCTTGTTTAATCGCGTCTTCAATACCCTCAGGGTTCAGATTATATGTTTCTGGGTAGATATCAACAAAAATTGGCGTCGCACCGACCAAAGCAATAACCTCGGCTGTTGCAATATAAGTAAATGGTGTTGTAATGATAGCATCACCAACGCCAATACCCTTAGCAAGTAAGGGAATTAATAATGCATCTGTTCCAGAGGAGCAGCTAATACAATGTTTAACACCAACGTAATCGGCAAGCTTTTCTTCCAATTCAAATACCTCCGGTCCCATGATATATCTACCATGGTCTAGAACGACTCGAAGACGGCTTTCAAGATTATTTCTAATTCTTTTTTGTTGAGTTTTAAGATCTATGAACTGCATTTTTTATTGTTTATTGTTTATTGTTTATAAAAATTAGACTTTATTAAGAATGTCACTAAAGTATTCTATTGTATGACGAAGCCCTTCTTTTAAATCAATAGTTGGATTCCAGTTAATATTTTTTTCTGCTAATGAAACATCTGGTTGTCTTTGCTTCGGATCATCTTCAGGTAGATCTTTAAATATAATTTTTGAATTAGAATTAGTTGTCTTTATTATCTTTTCGGCTAGTTCTAAGATAGTTAGCTCTTTTGGATTACCTAAATTTAATGGCCCCTTAAAGTCTTTCAAATTAGAATTCATAAAATGAATAATTCCATTAATTAAATCAGAGACATAACAAAAGCTCCTTGTTTGACTACCATTCCCATAAATAGTAATATCTTGATTCTCCAAGGCTTGAATAATAAAATTACTAACAACACGGCCATCATTTATATTCATCTGAGGACCGTAAGTATTAAAGATTCGAGCGACTCGAATATCTACATTATGCTGTCGATGGTAATCAAAAAATAATGTTTCAGCACACCGCTTTCCTTCATCATAACAAGACCTTGGTCCAATGGGATTAACCTTCCCCCAGTAATCTTCTTTTTGTGGGTGAACCTCCGGGTCTCCATAGACTTCAGATGTAGAAGCTTGAAAAATTTTGGCATTTACTCTTTTTGCTAGACCAAGCATATTAATCGCCCCATGAACTGAAGTTTTCAAAGTTTGGACAGGGTCAGACTGATAATGAATTGGGGATGCAGGACAAGCCAAATTATATATTTCATCTACTTCTAAAAATAATGGAAAAGTAATGTCATGTCGTATAAATTCAAAATTCTCATTAGCGAATAAGTGTTGAATCTTTTTTTTTGAACCCGTGTATAAATTATCAACACAGATTACTTCTTCGCCTCTTTCAAGTAGTTTTTCACATAAATGTGATCCTAAAAATCCAGCTCCACCAGTAACGAGAATTCTTTTTTTATGATAAGACATTGTATTCTTTAAAATATTTAAAAATTAGAATTAAGAAGTCGCTTTAGATTTTCCAAAAGCTAATAATGGAAAAAAAATGAATGGTAATAGTATTAAACCTACTGAAAATAAGATTTTCTTATCAAAAGCTTTTGATATATGTAACGCCGATAAGATATAGCCAATAGGTAAAATTAAATAAATAATGGACCACCATGCCGGTTTACTTACGACCTTAGTAAAGGTAAATATATTTAAAAATGGAACGAACGCTTTCCATCCAGATTGCCCAGCCTTGCTAAATATTTTGTACCATGAGACCCAGACTAATAATATTGTTAAACCAGATACTATTGAAATGATCAGTAATGGTAGAGAATTCTTAGACCCTTTTTTGCTTGAGGCCCCTTGACTTTCATCGATAGTCTCTAATTCTTGAGCATCACTTTTTACCGCCCCAACTTTTTCTACTTTAAATTCAGCCGGTGGAGTCATGTCATAACTTACTTCACTATCATTAGAGGTCTCTTCTACCAGCTCTCCAATATTTCCTGCTAAATCTTTATAATTAACTCCGATTGGAATCACACCCTCTGAATCATTTTCAGTAAAAACATGATAATAAGTAAATTCGAGTTCTGATTCTTTATGAATTATTGCTTCCGTATAGTTTAGTAAAATATTTATATCTGTTACTTTCTCAGAGCTTTTAAAATTAAGAAAAACAGTATCTCCTTTAATTGCCAATGTCGAATCAAACTCATTAGAAGTAAGTAGTGTAACCTCAGATAGTTCGGGCTCTGTACCATCCATTGTAATGATTTTCGAATCAGAGGCTTCAGAAATAATTACACCAGGATTTCCTGCAAGATCTTTATAAACAACTTTAAAATTAATGGGCCCATCATCTGCTTCATCTGAAAAATAAATGAACATCCATGATTTACCCAGACCGACAGCGTTTTCATACTCCTCACCATTGATAATAAAAAGAGGAGCTAATATATTTTCATTTGTACTGAATTGAAATGTTATTGAATCTCCAGGCATTACCATATTTGGATTAATGGTATTTGATGAGGTAAGTACAAGAGATACACTTTCCGGAAGAGTTTGATCAATATTAAGGACACTATCGCTGACAGATCCAGTAGTGCTATTACCTGCTCTATCCCACACTTGAGCAATAAATTGGGCAATGCCTCCTTCTGCAAAACCAGTACTTGATTCAAAAAGTTCTTGAGATATAGAGACTTCTTTTAAATCATCTATATCATCACCTTCAATTGTAAATTTATCACCAAGGTCATTAAAATTCTTCCCTTGATCAAAGCTTACTTTAACCTGAATTCTACCCCCTTCAAGGGACTCATCGTCTGCTATTGGAACACCAACTGTGGCAGCAGTTGACAAACTATTCCAATAAATTTTTGTAGAGTCATCTTGAGACAGTAAAAAAGAAAAGAAGAACACAAAGGATACAAAATACTTCATATCATGAAACCCACTTCTTTAATAAATTTTTAGCTTTTTGATGTTGTTCAAAATCTTCTACAACTCGATAACTAGAAGATTGCTGAGATATCAAATTTTCTAATAAAGTAATCGCTCTGTTTTTTTGTCCTTCTTTTGCAAGGGACTGCGCTAAATAGACTGTTTGAGTCGCTGTTTTTTCACCTGTTTCATATGCTAATGTAAGATATTGAATCGCTTTTTTATTATTGGGCCAAGATAAAAGAAAAGGGATATAAGGGGATTTAAAATGAGCCGCTCCAAGAAAGAAATAACCCCCACCATCTTCATAATCAGAGTCTAATTCAATCATTCTATTTGAATATTCTAACATCAAATCAGCAACACCTTCTTTTGCTGCTGCAATAATCCCATACTCTTCCGCCCAACTTCCTAAATTTACTAAATACCAATAATAAGCACCGGTAGAATTAGGAAAAGTCTTTATTAATTCTTGCCCTAAATCTTTACCTTTACTGAACATCGCTTTTTTTTCTTTTGGATGTTGTAAAATAAACTTTCCTTTAAAATAATAACATTTTAATAAGTATATATTCGATTCTAATCTATTTTTACTTTTTTCAGAGATTGCTGAAAAATTAGCGATAGCATCATTTATGTACTGCGGATCCACCTTTAAACCAATGGAGTTTTTTGCCCTGATATTATACAAGGTCACCCCTTTTTCGAATGTTGAGTTTTCCCCATAAACTGCGTAAAAAAGAAATACGTAAAATATAATAAAAAGCTTCATCTCTTCTAAAGTCTGCTTAGAAATACTCGATATAGGTAATTTTAATTTCACGCTTAAAAGAGTCAACCTGGTTTTCATCAAATAAAAGGTTGTTAAAATCAAGCTCTAAATAAAGCGACTCAACAAAAGACCAGCGAACAGCAGCATTTAAATACCCTCCACTATTAATAGACATTGTTTTAGCGGTCATCTCATTCTCATTTAAAGCACTATTGTATTCTAATAAAATTGAAAGCTCCGGGTTTAATTCGAGATCTAAACCGAAAAAAAGGTTGGGATCTTCATCCTCATCTAAATTTTCAAGAAAGTTATAATTTATTCCGGAATGAACCCCAAGGTTTCCTAGAGGAGATCTCCAATTTTTAGATCCAGCTAAATATAATCCAAAAGCTTTTGTTTCGTATCTTTCTAAGCTATCGTTATAGCTCCCAAAACCTTGCGTATTAAGCCCTAAAGCAACACCCGGTAGCGAAAGGTCTTCATTTATAATTAAATATTTCAATTTAGCTTCAGGTCTTGGGTACCAATTAAGTGTCTCATCTCCAATAAGATTGGGTGAGCCGAATGATAGTCCAAATTGGAATCGATCGGTGATACCTGTGCTTAAACCCAGTATTAACCCTCCTTCATCTTGAATACGCATATCCATTGAAAAACTACCACGCATCAAAGTACCAGCAGTTGGTATTGTTATTAAATCCGTTGGCGGTGGGTAATCTTGAGCGGAAGAAAAATTAAAAATTAGTAATAGAGTTATAATTATCGATGTTTTCATTTTGTCATTAGATGCATTGGTTTTGGATAAATTACATCACCCATACGTGATCTCAAAGTACGGACACGATGTATTGGCATAGTAAGGAGATCATTTTCTTGATCCATTCTAAATTTTATACCATTATCTGATATATCAATAAAATCAACTAAGATTCTGTCTCCATTAACTAATATTAGCTCATCATATTCAGTTCTAGGAATAATTGAAGCATAAGGCATTATAATACGGCGCTCTTTAATCTCTTTTGCAATGATATCAACTTCATCTAGCGTATTATGAGTCCTTGGTGGTGGAGTTTTATATAATTGATCTGCTGGAGCCTGGTCCACGGCAACATGAGATATTAATTCGCCATCATGGCCAAACTCCCATATTTGAATTACGATATGAGGTTCTATATAATTATACATATGTTCAAATTTATATCTAAAGCGTCTAATTACACGAGCAGATGGTAGATCCCTCCAACGCTCCTCTTTGAGATTACCAAGATAATCATAGTCTAATTCAATTTGACCGTACTTTTGACCATCCACTGTTTGAAATACAATCTTTGATACTTGTATGCCATCTTTAACCGTAAAATAAGTTTGTTGGTCTGTAAAAGAGAGTGGCTCGTTTGCTTTAAATCGCCAAATACGATATTCTTTACTCCAAGGTTCATCATCACCATAAACAATTAGACTTAGATACTTCCACCTATCGGTATATTCTCCTCTTTCAAGTATTTTTCCGAAGTTATCATACTTTAGCATTTCACGTTTTTCAATAATACCCGATGCTGAGACCCTTTCTATTTTTACCGGCTGGTCTCTATCATTATAACTAATGGCTAAATGGCTTTTACCTCTTCTTTCAGTAGACATCATTGATAAATCTGCTTTAAAATAATAATCACTTTCAAAAAAACGAAGATAAGAGACATCACTCTGTTGCGAAAAACAAGCAATAGTAGTGAAAATGTATGTAAAAATATGTTTTGAGAGTCTTGTCATTAATCTTCTGGCTTTAGATCTTCATCTAGAGAGTTTGATAATTTAAACCTATAAATAGAACTATCACCATCATTACAAACATACAGGACACCTCTATCATCAATTGCAACGGCCACTGGATTACTTAACATGGAAAGGCTATCTCCAACTAATCCTGCTTTTTTAAAATATTTTCCATTCGAATTAAAAACGGTGATAGACATCTCTTCTTTATCAACAACATAAATATTCCTATTATTATCTAAAGATATATCAACTGGTTTTTTAAATAATTCGCCACTCATAATATCATCTGAACTTGGCTGAAAACCAGAGGTATATGTAGCAAAATCACCTGATAAGTTAGGTTTAATCATATGAACAGAGAAAAAGTCACCTTCTTGAGTATAGTAAAGATTTCCTTGATAATCCATATCAAGACTTAGTGGTTTATTTACCGTACCAGCACCAGTACCAAAGCCTTTTACCGTAGATCCAAACTGACCCCGAAAAGCCCATACAAACTCATTATTATTTAATTCTAAAAGCATTGATCTCTGAAAATTAATTTCAATAATACGATGTTGGTTCTCTACTTCACCATAATTATCTGCAACAAAAATATGGTTATCAGAATTATAGGTAGTTGTTAATCCAGAAAAAGTACTTAGTTCAGAATTATAAAAGTTATCTAGATAACGATTCATTTCATCACTACCATCATAAAATATGTGAGGGTTAATTAACGAATCAATAATACCTTGATTCTCTTCTCTATTTATTTCCTTCGCAGCCCATTCATTACTATTTAATAGAGAGAACCAAAGGTTTGTTCCATATTGAACAAATGTATCGGCTTGGGTTTCAATATGTGTAAAAACTCCAGATATAGAAACATTTTTAATTCCAATTTCATTCCAGTATTGATTCCAGACAAAAACTCTTTCAGACCCATCAATAAAGTAGACGTTCATTTTTTTATCAATGTCAACATCAGTTGGATTAATCAATAGACTAGCTTCATCTGTTAAGTTAGAAAGAGCCTCAAAACCAACAGGCCTTTCACCGTCCTGATTTAAAACATGTATCGAGCTAGAAGCACTATCAACAATAAAAATTCGACCATCCTGAGCAATAGAAATTTCGATAGGTTTTACAAAACCATATCCACTTCTCCAAACAGGATTTACTTGCACAAAAGAAGTATCTCCAGCATTCAAATTATTATTCGTTTGATTTTCAATATCAGCAGGTATAATAAATTTATCCATACAAGAACCAATAAGCAGTAAGGCAAAGAAACAAAAAAACTTATACATTAGAAACTAAAACCTAGACTAAAACGTTTTGGATCTGAAAGGTGATCCAAGTTTGCATATCCGTAGTCTATCGTAAAATCATAAGATCCAATTGAAATATCTAAACCCACTCCAAAGGTGAAATTCTCTTCATTTTTATTAAATTTATATCCAGATCTTAAAAATAATAAATCCATAAAAAGATATTCAGTACCAGTCACAATATATTCTGCATTATCAACAGGGTGATTTAGTTGTAAAGAATATGTTAAACGATGATTTCTTTTTTTTATAGGATCTAACGCCAAACCAACTCGAAATAAAGTTGGTGGTGAAAATTTCGCAAAAGATGTCTCTTCGATTATCTCCGAACCCGAATTTTGGTCCAGTAATGTTCTTGAATACTTTCCACGAGGAGAAACTTCTTTTCCAAAATTGGAAAGTGAGGCACAAAATCTTAGAGAACCAAATCCTGTCCAATAAAAAGTTCCAACATCGAGCAGAACTGCATTCATTTCAACTTCAGCAAGTTGCTCTGAAACATGCTTGAGCGTAACTCCAAAGCTGAATCTATCTGTCATTTCAGCACCATATGTGAGGCCAATAAACCTATCTTGAAAAACAAAATATTGCCCTGTCCCCTCAGGATGATACTCTGTTGTTTCTTCCATTGGCTCCATATGCAAAATACCAAAATTAAAACCTAAAGAATGTCTTCCAAATATCTTTTTACTCATACTTAAATAGTCATAATTGATATTTGCTGGCCAGTCAACTTTAGAAATAAATATTTCTGCTCTATCTAATTGTGCAATAGAAGCAGGGTTGTAAGCAATGCTAGAAGCTCCTTGGTTTAAGGCAACAACTGACTCCCCCATACCAATCGCTCTGGCACTAACACCTATATTCAAAAAGGTAAAAACAGATGTTCCCACTCTTTGTCCTCCTAAAATGGGAAAAAGATTCTGTGAATACAATGGTAAAGCAATAACCAGAGTTAGAATGGATTTAAAAATGATTTTAAACATTAAAATATAAATTGAAACCCAACTTCCATAGACCTTGGTTTATTGTATCTTGATGGATCTTGATTCGGATTTGGACTATTTATTAAATAATAACCATATATTTCACCTGGCTCATAACCATACCCGGTAAAAGGATTTACTCTCCTCGGAATTTGACGATTCATTAAGTTTTCAACCTCAATATAACTTTTAATTTTAAACCTATCCCAATTAACTGTTTTGTATAGTTTCAAATTAATATTTTTCTTTGCTGTTTTACTTATTTCTGAAAAAGGTTTATTATCTTCTCTCGGCCCATCATAATAAGCTTGGTCATTGATAAAAAGTATCGTGTCTTGTATAGATCGAGTATATCTCCTACCGGATTCATATTCTATTCTTGCTGAAGCACCCCAGTTTTTAGGATTCGAATATGAAAGGTTTGCAAAAAAATGAAATGGCCTATCCCAGCTCATGTAGCTCTCACCAAGTGGCTTCTCTGAAATTTGCCCTGCTTGCACGAGTAAATTATCTAATGGAGATGAGCTTTTACCCGTAATAAGGCTATAATTAAAATTAAGGTCTAAATACCAGTTGGCTAAAATTCTACTTTTTAGAACTGCTTCTATCCCTCTTGATCTAGCATAGTCAGCATTAAAATACATATTAAAGGATAAATTTGCATATTTTGGATTTGAAGGCTTGATCGTCTGAGAAGTCTCATAATCAAACATATCTTTCCAATATGCTTTTAACTCAAAAACCTGATCTTCACTAAAACGATGCTTTACTCCAATCTCATATTGCACAGTAGTTTTTGGATTTAAATTAGGATTACCAAAAACTTGATAGGTTGATTGTGCTTTTGAGTTTATTTTAGCATAAACATATTGAAAAGTTGGGAGTTGTGAAAAATGACCGTAATAAAAATACAATACATCGTTATCTGATATTGGATGTGATATACCAAAGCGAGGACTCAAACGAGCTTTCATTTTATAGTTATCCCCTATCCAAGGGAAATCAAATGTTTCTTTCTTAAAAAGTTTACGCGCCTCATCTGTAATAATAATATTACTTGTATCATTAATAGCGGACTCTACATAACG
>Ga0209632_10006242_pt1 | contig 10119 bp, 7 predicted proteins | sample COG_10_FD_184754 | JGI IMG/M metagenome (GOLD analysis project Ga0209632, IMG submission 184754) | Pelagic Microbial community sample from North Sea - COGITO 998_met_10 (SPAdes) (version 2) | ecosystem: Environmental > Aquatic > Marine > Neritic zone/Coastal water | place: Helgoland, sampling...
CCTTTTCAGCATTTTCTTGTGCTCTTCTAAGTTTAGCAGCCGCAACCATTTTCATGGCTTTGGTAATCTTTTGTGTAGACTTTACACTCGCTATTCTTTTTTTTAAGTCGTCTAGTGTTGCCATATTTTAAGAATTAAAGTTCTTCTTAAGTTCCATTATTACTTCAACTAATGATTTTTCTGTATCCTCTTCAAGTTTACCTGAGCTTAAAATAGATTCTAAAATTTCTGGTTTTTCAGATTTACATTTTTCAATAATCTTAGATTCAAAGTCAGCAATGTCTTTAAGTTCTACATCATCCAAATAACCTTTAACTCCACAGAAAACTGAAATTACTTGCTCAGCAACTGTCATAGGAGAATATTGTTTTTGTTTTAGAAGTTCAGTTAGTTTTGATCCTCTATTTAAAAGTTTTTGTGTTGATGCATCTAAATCAGATCCAAATTGTGCAAAGGCAGCCATTTCTCTATATTGAGCAAGCTCAAGCTTCATTGAGCCAGAAACTTTTTTCATTGCTTTTGTTTGTGCTGCAGATCCAACTCTAGAAACTGATAAACCTACGTTTATCGCTGGTCTAATTCCTTGGTTAAATAATTCTGTTTCAAGAAATATTTGGCCATCTGTAATTGATATAACATTAGTTGGAATAAACGCAGATACGTCTCCACCTTGTGTTTCAATTATAGGAAGAGCAGTTAACGATCCACCGCCATGCTCATCACTTAGTTTGGCAGCTCTTTCAAGTAATCTACTGTGAAGATAAAATACATCTCCTGGGTAAGCCTCTCTTCCTGGAGGTCTTCTTAACAGAAGTGACATCTGTCTATAAGCTACAGCTTGCTTAGATAAATCATCATAAATGATTAATCCATGCATACCATTATCTCTAAAATATTCACCCATAGCACATCCAGTATATGGAGCTAAAAACTGAAGTGGTGCTGCATCTGAAGCTGTAGCAGCCACGATTGTTGTATATTCCATTGCACCCGCCTCTTCTAAAGTTTTTTGGATTTGTCTAACTGTAGATCTTTTTTGACCTATAGCGACATAGATGCAATAAAGTTTTTGTTTCTCATCTTCAGATTCATTTATTTTCTTTTGGTTAATAATTGCATCAATAGCAACTGCAGTTTTTCCTGTTTGTCTATCACCAATAATTAACTCACGTTGTCCTCTTCCGACTGGCACTAGACTGTCAATTGATTTTAAACCTGTTTGCATAGGCTCACTAACAGATTGCCTTGGAATAATTCCAGGAGCCTTTACTTCAACCCTGCTTCTTTTTATTCCTTTGTCTAAAGCACCTTTGCCATCAATTGGATTTCCTAATCCATCAACAACTCTTCCCAATAATTCTTTTCCAACAGGTGTATCAACAATGCTTCCTGTTCTTTTTACAACATCACCTTCTTTAATTTTTCTATCATCTCCAAAAATTACAACTCCAACATTTTCACTTTCTAGGTTTAGAGCCATTCCTTTTGATCCATCAGAAAATTCTACCATTTCTCCAGCTTGAACGTTATCTAGTCCATATATTCTGGCAATACCATCTCCAACTGATAAAACTTGACCAACTTCAGTCACTTCTGCTTTATCACCAAATTTTTTAATTTGCTCTTTTAATATCTTTGTTACTTCTGATGGGTTTATATCCATTTATGCCTCTATCATCCTATTTTCGATTTGTTGTAATTTATTTTTAATGGAAGTGTCCACCATCGTGCTTCCAACTTGCACAATCAAACCCCCAATTAAACCTGCATCATGTTTGTAGTTTAATTTTATTTTTGAACTAAAGTTTTTAGTTAATTCTTCTTTTATACTGTTAACTTCATTTTCTGTAAGTTCTTTTGCAGAAATCAATTCTGCTTTTAATTCACCTCTTTTTACTGAACATGTCTCAACAAAGCTCTTTAAAATTTTATCTACATAAAAGAATCTTCTTTTAGATATTAGAAAGCTTAAAAATTTTGTTAGTAATTCATTTAATTTATAATGTTCTGAAATTTTGCTTAAAGCATTAAGCTGATCTTCTTTATTATTTGTCGGATTTTTTATTAAAGACTTAAAATCTTTACTTGAAGTAATTAAGTGAATAATTGATGCAGAATGAACTTCAATCTCATTTAATATATTAGCCTCTGTAGCTAACTCATAAAGTGCTAGAGAATATCTGCCAGCTGATGTTTCTGAAAAACCTTTATTTTTGCTCAATTTATTATTCCTTATAAATAATTGAAGATTTATTAAAATTCCGTTTTAATTAACATATGACCCTACGCTCTTCAAGTCACACATTGTCTAAAAATGTTATTTTTTCAACATTAATTGAAGTTTATTGGATCAACATCAACTGTTAGTTTCATTCCAGGTGGGAATTTAAATTTTTCAATGGTTTTAGCAAGTGAATTCTGGACACTTAGAGATTTCCGACCTCTAATTAAAAGCCTCACTCTAAATTTTCTTTTTAATCTAAATATAGGTGCATTCACAGGACCAAGAACCCTACCTTCGACAACACCTTCTATGAAACTTTTAAATTTATAAGCTTCTTTTTCAAGCTCTCGTTCATTGTTACCTGTAATTATTAAAGCAATAAATCTTTGAAACGGTGGTAGATTATTTTCTCTTCTAATTTCAAGCTCTTTATCTAAAAATATACCAGGATCTTTATTTGTAATGTCTGTTATCATCTTGATATTTAAATTATAAGTTTGAAAATAAACAGTTGCTGGCTTTCCAGTCCTACCTGCTCTACCTGAAAGCTGGTGATATAATTGTAAATTTTTTTCTGCACCTCTTAAATCATGGCCTTGTGAAGATAAATCAATATCAACTACAACAATACAGTTTAAGCTTGGAAAATGAAATCCTTTTGAAATTAATTGAGTTCCAATTAAAATTTGAATTTCATTATTTATAATTTTTTCTAAAACATCTGTTGAGCTTTTCTTATTCATTGTGTCACTAGAAAATATAGTAGTTTTTTTGGTAGGAAAAATTTTTTTTACTTCTTCTGATATTCTTTCAACTCCTGGTCCACTAAATATAAAGTCACATTTTTCTTCTTTGGAACAGTCTCTATTTAGTAAAGCCTTGTATCCACAGTAATGGCATAATAAATTTTTTTTATTTTTATGGTATACCAAATTTATTGAACAATTTGGACATGAATAACTGGTAAAACATTTTTTACATAATACATGGGGTGAAAAACCTCTTCTATTTAAAAAAAATAAAACTTGGTCTTTTTTTTCAAGATGAAACTTTACTTTATCAATTGTTTCTTTTGATATCCAGGATTGAGACTCTAATTTTGAATTATTTAAATTAATTATTTCATACTTTGGTAAAGATGCATTTAAATATCTTTGATCAAGTTTTGATATACTATATTTACCTTTTTTAATATTGTCATAAGTTTCAATAGATGGAACTGCTGTTATTAAATTGATTGGAATATTTTCAAAGGATGCTCTTGAAATTGCCATATCTCTTGCATTATAAGTTACTCCCTCATCTTGCTTGTAAGATTGATCATGTTCTTCATCAACAATAATTAATCCTAATTTTTTAAAAGGTAAAAATAATGAAGACCGAGCACCAATTACAACTTTAATTTTATCATTTGCGATTCCACTCCAAATAATTTCTTTATTTTTTTTAGTAATTCCTGAATGCCATACAGCAGGTTTAAATCCAAAATATTCTATAAATTTATTTTGAAATTGTCCTGTTAATCCAATTTCTGGTAATAGAATTAACCCTTGAAAACCCTTATTAATTATTTCTTTTAAAGCCTCAAAATAAACCATCGTTTTACCAGATCCTGTAGTGCCCTGTAAAACATGTACTCTAAATTTTTGATTAGAAATATTCATTTTTTTTAAGCAATTTTTTTGTTCTTTAGAAAGTTCAATTTTGTTTTGTATAATATCAGTTTTAAATTGTTGATAAGTTTCGACTGAAATTTTCTCTATAGCGTTACTGCTTAATAATAGAAGTTTTAAGGCCATACCTTTGGGGATCATGTTGTATTCCGAGAACCAATTTAAAAACTTAATAGTATTTTTTTTTAAAGATGGTACATCTAGCTTTCTTGAAACTTTTTTAATTACAAAATTTTTGTTTGTTTTTTTTTCAAACTCGTTCCAAACTACTCCCGTAAACTCAGATTTACCAAATGGCACAACAACATAGTCACCTACTTTAAGGTTTAAATCAGAGTCATAAGTAAATGGATGATTAAAAATATTTGGTAAAAGAATCGCAACTTTCATATTAATCTAGTAAAATTTTGTCTTGTTTTTTTGTTCTATAGATATATTAATTTACTTAAGATTAATCTAACAAAGAGCATTTTTCTTAAAAAGTTATATTGATATTATAATTTTTAAAAACAACTTGCAGTTATCATTTTGCATATTATATTGGGATAAATTAAAATTTACTTATAATGCTTGATTCTATATTACCTCATATTATCACTGTTTCTTTTTTAATAGCAGCCTCTCTTATAGGTAGGACTATACTAATTTTTATTGGACAAAGTTGGGTTTCTACTTTTGCTCACACGGCAACACTTACTTTTTTACCTATTATTACTTTTGTTATAACAAAAGTAATTGCTGGAAATATTGCTTTATCACTTGGAATGGTTGGTGCTTTATCAATTATACGTTTTAGAAATCCAGTCAAATCTCCTTTCGAACTCTCAGTATATTTTGCAAGCATAACTATGGGTATTGCTGCTTCAGTATCATTTAAATGGTTTTTATTTTTTGTATTTGCTTTGGCGCTAGCTTTTACCTCTCTATATCTAATTGAAAAAATAGCTAAAGCAATAAACGGTAAAGAATACTTTCAAGTATCATTTTCAGAAGGAAATAGATTAAGTACTCTGGAAATTATAACAAGTAAGGCTCAAACTATTCTACACACTGACTCATTTTTGATTTCTGAATCAAAGGATGAAAAAGGCTATACATATATTTTAGCTTCAAATGATCTGGAATACCTTAAAACTATTTCAGAAAAAATTTCGAACTCTCCAGATATCGTTCAGTATCGCCTAAATTCTTAAGAATTTAATGGTTCAATTGCTAATATCTTAAAGATGTCATGTTCTCTTAATATTAAATATGATAAAAACTATATAACCAAACAAATGAGGAAGGTTAATGAGTTTTAGAAAAGAAAAGAAAATTAAAATGAATTCATCTGATTCATTAATTTTAAGATCCAAATTGCTGAAGGAAGGAATGAGTATTTTGCATCCAGATCGAATTATCACCAGTCAGTATTTTGATACAAAAGACTTTGAAACATTTAGGCAATCAGAAGAAGGTATTTTACCAAGAAAAAAAATTAGAGTGAGATGGTATAACGACGATATGCAAAAATTAACTTTTGAAGAAAAAACTTCTTCTATCGAGGGTCGTTTTAAAACTTCTTCAAAAATTAAAAAAAATGATTTTGACAAAATATTAGCTGATGGATTTTTTCATAAAATTTATGGAAAAATTAAACCTTCCGTAAAAATCAATTATTGTCGCTCTTATTTTGAATTTAAAAAAATTCGTATAACTTTTGATAGCTCAATAATATATTCTTTTGATGATGAATACTCAGTTTATCGAGATTTTGAAGAAGTGGTGGAAATGAAAACAACAGTTCATTGCTCTGACGATTATTTAGAAAAGCTAATAGATACACCTGTATCACGCTTCTCAAAATATTGTAGAGCCTTTTTAATACGTGATAATTTAATCTAAATTATTCAATATTAAAGAACTTCGAGAATTTAACAGTTACATTAAGAGTGAATTGCTCTTTTATCTACTGATAGAGCTGCTTCTTTTACAGCTTCAGAGAATGTTGGGTGAGCATGACATGTTCTTGCAATATCTTCAGCACTTGCACCAAATTCCATTGCAACTCCAATTTCTCCAATTAGTTCACCTGCATGAGGACCAATAAGATGAGCCCCTAAAACTCTATCTGTTTTTTCATCAGCTAAAATTTTAACAAAACCTTCTGCTTCATCAATTGCTTTAGCTCTTGAGTTTGCCATAAATAAAAACTTACCAATTTTATATTTAATATTTGCTTCTTTTAACTGTTCTTCGGTCTTACCTATCGAGGCAACTTCTGGTGTTGTATAAACAACACCTGGGATAATATCATAATTAACATGCCCTGATTGTCCTGCAATATTTTCTGCGACTGCAATACCTTCATCTTCAGCTTTATGCGCTAACATCGGCCCTTCTATCACATCTCCAATTGCATAAACATTAGCTACATTTGTTTGAAAACTTTTGTTAGTTTTAATTCTTTTTTTTTTATCTACTTCAACACCAATACCATCTAAATTTAAATTATTAATATTTGGTTTTCTGCCAACAGATATAAGAACTACGTCACAATCAAAATTAATTTTTTTACCATCTTTATCAGAAGTTAATACAGTCGCTCCTTTAGCACTTTTTTTAATTTCTTCGACTTTTGTTTGCATATGAAAATTAATCCCTTGTTTCTTTAATATTTTCATAAATTCTGTAGATACTTCTTTATCCATGCCTGGTGTTATATGCTCAAGAAATTCAACTATATGAACTTCAGCACCCAATCTAGACCAAACAGAGCCCATCTCTAATCCTATATAACCACCACCAACTACAACCATTTTTTTAGGAACAGCCTCTAAAGTTAATGCTCCAGTTGAAGAAACAATTATTTTTTCATCAAATTCAATTCCAGGTAATGACACTGGTATAGATCCTGTGCTAATGACTGTTTTTTCAGTTTCAATTACCATTTCTTTTTTTTGATCATCTAAAATAGAAATTTTGTTTACTGATTTGAAGCTTCCAGTGCCCTTAAAATAAGTAACTTTATTTTTCTTAAATAAAAACTCTACACCTTTAGTTAGAACGGATACTGCTTTATCCTTATTTTTCATCATTTTTTCAAGATTAAGCTTAACCTCACCAACTTCTATCCCAAGTTTAGAAAAGTTTTGTGCTTTATAGTAATTTTCTGAAATATTTAATAAATTTTTAGAAGGTATGCACCCAACATTTAAACAGGTACCCCCTAATGATCCTCTAGATTCTATACATGCAGTTTTAAAACCTAATTGAGCCAATCTTATTGCACAAACATAGCCTCCTGGACCTCCACCTATTACAACTGCTTGAAATTTATCTGACATTTAAATATTTAAAAATAACCTTCTTGGATCTTCTAAGTTTTCTTTAACCATTTTTAAAAACGAAACTGATTCTTTTCCATCAATTATTCTGTGGTCATAAGATAGCGCAAGATACATAATGGGTCTAATTTTAATTTCTCCATCAATTACCATTGGTCTTTGTACTATATTATGCATTCCTAATACACCAGATTGAGGTAAATTTAGTATTGGTGTAGATAACATTGAACCATAAACTCCTCCATTACTAATAGTAAAAGTGCCACCCTGAAGATCTTCGATAGTTATTTTTCCATCTCGAGCTTTTTCAGAAATAGTTTTAATATTTTTTTCAATATCAGCAAAAGATAGTTGATCAGCATCTCTTAACACTGGCACAACCAATCCTTTTTCAGTTCCTACTGCAAAACTTATATTGTAATAATTTTTATAAATAATTTCATCTCCATCAATTTCAGCATTAACAGACGGAAACGTTTTTAATGCGGCAACACAAGCTTTTACAAAAAAAGACATAAAGCCTAACTTAATGCCATATCTGCTTTGAAAATCTTCTTGATTTTCTTTTCTCATTTCCATTATGCTAGTCATATCAACTTCATTGAATGTCGTAAGCAATGCAGCATTTTCTTGCGCTTGTTTTAATCTTTTTGCAATTGTCTGTCTAAGTCTAGACATCTTAACTCTTTCTTCTTGGCCATATTTAATTTTTCTTTCTGATGGCTGAGGATTTTTTCCCATCATACTAATTAAATCACCTTTAAGAATTCTTCCTTCTTTACCAGAACCTCTTACTTTCTCTAAATCAATTTTATTCTCGACAATAATTTTTCTTACTGCTGGTGAAAGCATTTCATTATTTTTATTTGCTGAATCATTTTTGTTTTCTTTAACTTCATTAGTTAGTATTAATGGCTCTTCCTCTTCAGGCTCTTCAAAAACCTTGGGTGTTTCTTTTTTAGTTTCTAAACTGATAACATTATTTTCTTCTTTTTTAGGTTCAATTTTTGTAATTACTTTTTTTTCAGATAATTGAGTTCCATTTTGATTTATTGTACCAAGTAGAGCTCCAACTTCCACCGTTTCACCATCCTTAGAATCTATTTTAGACAAAACTCCATCAATTGGAGAAGGAACTTCTAAATTAACCTTATCAGTTTCCAGTTCCACAATTGGTTCATCTGCTTCAACCGTTTCGCCTTCTTTTTTAAGCCACTTAGCAACTGTTGCTTCCGTTATACTCTCACCTAAAACTGGTACTAAAATTTTTTCACTCATTTTTATTCAAAAACCTTGTTAATAATCTCTTGTTGTTGTGAAATATGTCTTTTCGCATATCCTGTTGCTGGAGATGCGTCCGGACTTCTTCCTATATAAGAAATTTCTCTATTATTAGCTTTAATAGTATCTAATGTCCATTGTATATAATCTCTCACTGAAAACCATGCGCCCATATTCTTTGGTTCCTCCTGACACCAATAAAATTTTGCGTTTTTTGCAAAAACCCTAAGTTCTTTGACAAGAGTTTTTGCAGGAAATGGATATAATTGTTCAATTCTAAACAGTATTATATTATCTTTTTTTAATTTTTCTCTAGCTTCTAATAAATCAAAGTAGACTTTACCAGAACACATTATTACTTTTTTAATCTCTGAAGATTTTCTTAATTTTATAAAACCATTAGATTTTGGGTCTATGGCATGGTCCCATAATATTCTATGAAATGAATTTTCTTTACTAAAATCCTCTAAGTTAGAAACACAATATTTATTTCTTAATAAAGATTTAGGTGTCATCATGATTAATGGTTTTCTAAAATCTCTATGCATTTGTCTTCTTAATGCGTGAAAATAATTTGCTGGCGTAGTGCAATTCATTACTTGCATGTTGTCATTTGAACATAATTGTAAAAATCTTTCTAATCGAGCAGATGAATGTTCTGGACCTTGACCTTCATATCCATGCGGCAACAATAATACTAATCCTGATGCTCTAGTCCATTTTCTTTCTCCTGATGCAATAAACTGATCAATAACAACTTGTGCTCCATTAGCAAAATCTCCAAACTGTGCCTCCCAAAGAGTAAGTGTATTTGGCTCAACAAGACTATAACCATATTCAAAACCTAGAACTGCTAATTCTGATAAAAAGCTATCCACTACTTCAAATTGCTTTTGATTTTTTGAAATATTATTTAATGGTACATAACGACTATTATTTAATTGATTTCTTAAAACAGAATGTCTTTGACTAAAAGTTCCTCTACCAGAGTCTTGTCCAACTAGTCTAACTGGATATCCTTCTTCTAATAAGGATCCAAATGCCAACGCTTCTGCAGTTGACCAATCAATTTTTGAACCATTTTTAACAGCTTCTTTTCTTGTATTTAGTATTTTGATTATCGTTTTATGTAAATTTAATCCTTCTGGAGAAGAATTTATTTTTTCTGAAATCTCTAAAAGTTTTTTAGTGTCTGCTCCAGTTATTCCTCTTTTATCTTTTCCTTTTTCAGGCCTGTATGCAGACCAGGTTCCTTCAAACCATTCTATTTGAGGCTTATAATCTTTTGCATTTTTAAATTGGTCATCAAGTAAACTTTTAAACTTTTTAATTGAATTTTCTAATGTGTCATGAGTGATTGTATTTTCAGCTATCAATTTATTGCCATAAACTTTTACTGGAGAAAGGTGTGATCTGATTTTTTCATACATTAATGGCTGCGTAAATGATGGTTCGTCCCCCTCATTGTGACCAAATCTTCTATAACAAATTAAATCTATAACTACATCTCTATTGAACTTAAGTCTAAACTCTGTCGCAATTCTAGCCGCATAAACTACTGCTTCTGGGTCATCTCCATTTGCATGAATAATTGGAGCATCAACCATTTTTGCTA
>Ga0209632_10006243_pt1 | contig 10119 bp, 7 predicted proteins | sample COG_10_FD_184754 | JGI IMG/M metagenome (GOLD analysis project Ga0209632, IMG submission 184754) | Pelagic Microbial community sample from North Sea - COGITO 998_met_10 (SPAdes) (version 2) | ecosystem: Environmental > Aquatic > Marine > Neritic zone/Coastal water | place: Helgoland, sampling...
AAGAAAAAAAAATGCGCCCGTGGGCCCGTGGGCCCGTGGGCCCGTGGGCCCGTGGGCCCGTGGGCCCGTGGGCCAGAAAAAAAAGACTGAGCTCAACTCAAAATAAAAAAGGTCGAATCTCAGGATATACCATCATATATGTTACACATATCCTGATATATGCTGAATAACTGAATAACTAAAACACAATGAATAAATATCTTTTTACTGTTCCAATTGTTTCAAACAAAAAAAGAGCCATTTCCGTTTTAGCAGAACCTTTGACTGTTGCAAAAAAATCAAAACTTCTAAAAAAACCTTCGCAACTTTGGGATCGCCTATCCACACTTCGAAATTCTGAAGCATTAAAAGGCAAACAATTTATTGACGACAGTTATCCGCTTGGGTTTAATCATGTGAAATTACCAGAGCATTACAAGAAAAACATTGTTTCGCAAGTAGTAAGAGCAAAAGAAGAACATCCAGATGCCATTATTTTGGTGAAAAGTGGTTTATTTTACAATGCATGTGGAATAGATGCAGTTATTTGCATGGAATACTGTCCATTAATGTCACGTCAGAACACTGCAAATATCGGCGCACACGGTGGCAAAATTCAATCTATAATCGATATGTTATTGTCTGAAAACATTGAAGTCGTTATAGTCGAAAAAGAAAAGGGCAAAGAATACACATGGCAGTTAATCAATAAATTCAATCCAATTTATTTTGGGTCGGACAATGTCGCCGAAATGGTTGGCGATATCCCTGTCCGTATTGCGGTCATTTCAGATGGCGATAGTTGTGACGTACACGTGATTGATGACATGGAAGCTACAATTGACAGTTATCACAACCTCCATTTGTCAACTTTATCGATAATTACTGACATGTATCCACTTCATCAGCTTTATTGTATGGGTAAATGTTTGGGTGGAAAAGATACGATACATCTCGATTGGTCGTGTGATCGCGGTGATTTTCTGAAAAAAATTCTTTATTACGAACTCAAAAGTACGATTGAATACACTACCACTGCTCATAGCTCGATTGCACAACGATGCACGATTGAACAACTCGGGTTATTGCCAAACAATTCAACGCGAGGCGTGCCGTCATTGCTCGATGCGATCTGCCCCGATGTCGGAAAAAAATGCAAACAGATGGTTTCAAAAATGCTTGTGTGTCCCCCGCCTGTCTCTGTCGCTGAATTGTTCAGAACAGTTATTGAAAAATATACAAAAGTAACCGATGCAATTCCAAAACCACCCATTAAAATTCTCAATTTGCATGGGTTATTGTTAATGTTACGCAAAAGAAAAGCAAATGCTGCACAATTGCGTAATGTCTACCAACATTTGAAATGGACTTCCACCATTTCAAAAGTCAATGTTCTCGGATTGGAATTGTCGAAATTAACACATATGTTATCTAATAGCAAAGAATCGGATGTAAGAGATAACAATCATTTTTTGATTGCTGATGCAATTGGCATCGAAACTGAGAATATCAGCAAACCTGAATACAAAACCATGACCTCATTCGAAAAACAAATGGTCCTTAGCTGTGAAAAATGGCACGGTAATATTTCAACAAAATCATCGGCAGCATTCAATCAACAAGTATTGGAAGCGAGATCCAAATATATGAACGACTTGTTGTCCTTGGTACGCAAAGCATCAGATTTGATGTGGAATGCGGAAATCTTTGAAGTTGTCTCATCAATCAAAATAGGCAATGGGAAACTGGCAAAAGACAAGAAAGGCAATGCTTTAAAGGGTAAATTCAGAAATCACTACACCATCCCGAAAATACATACTTCGAGACAAAATTATTTAAACGCCTGTGAGTCAGCACATCAAAAAGCCGACAATATATTACACGAATTAAATGGTGATATTTGCGAAAAAACGCTGGCGTTTGCAAACAATTTGTGGTGCTGGCACCGTATTCTCTATAGTCATGTCTATAACAATTCTTCGTGGAATGTCGCTGAAATTGTCGACATTCCACGAACTGTTTTGAAATTAAATAAATTCAAGCCCTTTTGGCTTAATTCTTCTGCGGTTTCGAATGATATCGATTTAAATTCAATGCAATTATTGAGCGGAGCCAACGCGGGCGGAAAATCAACAGTTTGTCGGTCTATCGCGGCGTGTGCCCTGTTGGCCAAAGCCGGTTTCCTTGTGCCGGCAGATTATTGTGTTGTTTCTGTCGATTTGGACATTTTTCTGAATGTCGGAAATGCAGATTGCGCCACGAGCGGTTTGAGTGGATTCGCCGCTGAAACGGCCGACATGGGATCATTATTCAAAATGGTGAACAATGGGAACAATGTTTTGGCAATCGTGGATGAAATGAGCGCGGGCACCTCAACTTTGGAAGGCAGTAATATATGTATTGCTTATATCTCTGCACTTTCTCAAAGTAACACGATTGGAATTGTTTCTACCCATTTCGATGATGTTTTGAACGCGCCCGAATTAAAAAATTTGCAGAAAATAAAAATGGAAACTGACAATGGAAATTTTAGTTATAAAACCAAACCAGGCATATGTAATTATCGTTACGCTACCTCAGTTATGCGAAAGTTTTTAATCCCTGAAAATATCTGCGGGCACGCGGATGAATTAATAGCAAAATCGATAACTGTGAGAAAAACCATTAAATTATCAGCTTTGGACGTTGTGGTACAAAAACTGGGTACTTTTGATCTTTGCTTGGGCAAAAACATGCAATGTCCAGTACTTGAAAGTAGCTGCATGTATTTGTTGGCATGTGAAGGTGGGTGGTGGTATGTCGGTGAGAGCGATAATATCGCACAGCGTTTTAAAACACATTTCACATCTAGCAAAAAACCTATAAATATGTGGATTTGGAAAATGGAAAATAAAAGTTTGGCACGGAAAATGGAAAGCGAAACCACGTCCATTTTGAAACAAAAAAAATATTCACTTTTATCATCCAATGACGGTGCGCACTCACATTTTGGTGGTGCATAAGGCAAATGACATGATACGAACGTATGGTTGATCGTTCCAGGCCGCTGGGGTGGGGGATGCCTTGAAATTTTCGGGGTAATTAAAATGTACAATTAATAAAAATATATTTCAATAAAAACGATAAAAAATAAATTTAAAACTTTTTTGGACTAAGGCAATCCGGCTAATTTTCGTCATAAATGTTAGGAATGTTCTGAAATTTTCCAATTATGCCCCTTTTCATCAACAAAGATAATGTCATCAAATAATAACAACAACATGAATCGTATTACAAAACGCAAAAACGAACAGAAAAGAAGAAAGAAAAACAAAAAACGTAAATTAACCAAATCGGGGTCAAGTGGTTATAAACGACAAAGATTTTCGGGTTATGCCTCTGAAATAATTGAATCGGAAGAGCCAGAGCCATCACCCGAAATTTCTGCTGGCGAGACCGTCTCTTCAGATACATCACCCGAAATTTCTGCTGGTGAGACCAAAGAAACTGATTGTGATAGACGAGGAAGAGAGAAAAAAGAAAGAGAACAAAAAAGAAGAGAGGAAGCGGCCGAAAGAAAACGGCAAGGGAATGCAAAATTATCAGCAAGTATATCCAAACCGTGTATTGCGAACATTGGCGGTATCCGAGTGGAGAAGAATGGTATTATTACATTCGAGGGTGGCACAGATTTTGGTCCATATTCGAGCAGACCAATAGCAGAGGATGCTACTGGTATTCTGATAAGTACTATTGGTAACAATATCTTCAAAAAAATCAAAAGCAGAGGCAAAAATGGCGTATTCGAAGGTCAAAAGGTCATGTTTATCAATGCGCCTGTCGATACATCGAACAGAGTCTTTTGCAAGCACTGTAATAAGCATTTCAGTATAAAAGGCGGCATGAGAGATCATGTTCGGGCAAAACACCCTAATGTTTTGCCGCCCGTCCGCAAATTCAACACAATGCCAGAACAATATAAAACGTTTACGCCTCCAATTAGTCCACAGCAGTACTCGTTTATTGTAAACAAGGTCGCAAGTAACATTGGAAGCGACATTACAAAATGTGACCAGAAAACATTGATGGCGATGATCGAGGGGGTTGAAGAACTTCCCGAACCTTTGCCGTCAGTCAATATCGAAGGAGCTGCCAAAAAATATCATTTTACCGAACAGCAAATTCTGGATAGCATTGCCAATAACGAACAATTGACTATTGGAGGAGGTAAACACAAACTTAGAAATGAGCTTGGAAAAACAACGACCATCAGACTTGCAGGACGCACGGTTACATTTAGTTGGAAACACAAGGTAACCGAAGAAGATAAGATCAAATTGACGGAAATGAACAACAACGAAATCCGTCACAAGCTCGCCCGTCAATATTGTGAACACATGAATGCAAAGGGAATGTTTGCAAACGAAAATGTTATTGACGGCAACGGTGGGTTACTCAAAAATGGGTTTGTGTTCGAAAGACACGGCGGATTGTTTAATCTTTCTTTCGACCGTATTGAGGACGAATACACCGTTAATGGCCAAACATTTCGCAAATTGCATTACCCCAACCTTGAAAACGCTCTTGAAAACATTCATGTTGTCGCTTTTATGGCCAATGTAGCTTGCAAAGCTTCCACAGCTAAGATTCAAGAAAGATACGACATCTACAAAAACAAGTCGGAGGAACAACGTGAAGAGGATTTAAAAAATGTTTTGGAAATTTCAAAGATCGCCACACACAATGGTAAAACGACGCCGCTGTACGCCCATGCCGAACGCACTTGGACAGACGAAAGCAAAGGCGCTTTCGATACATACCAAGCCTACTGGCAACATATGTTGGTCCTATTGAAAAAACAAGAAGGTCTTTGCAAAGTTGCTAAAATCCCGATGTCCGCCTTCGGCTCTGGCCCTTGGTCAATGTCGTGCGACGCCATTGATCCCCTTTTAGGTCATGTCCCTGACAATCTTCGTTTGGTCTGTCGCTACAACAACCCGCAAGACTTTTCCAAACTAAACAAGGATTTGACCGACACAAGACCGACCAGTCTAACCACAGACATCCACGACGAGTACTGGAGAATTGTACGAGATAAAGAATAAAAAATGAATAAAAAACAATAAAAACAATGTACAAAAATTTAATTAATTCTTTATGTTTTTATATATATATGTTAATCGTGGCTATGTTAATCGTGGCTATGATCGTGGGAATGCACGCAGCAAGTTGCGACATCATTTCCAATAACATTTGAACCCCTATTGTCCGTATTCAGTGGTTGGGTTGAACAGTCGACGATTTCGCAGGTGATAAATATTGGTGCAACTGCAGGTGCTGCAGCTGCAGCTGCAGCTGCAGCTGCAGCTGCTCCGTCTTCAACACTTTCGACGACAAATTCCTCGCCGTCCTCAGGACAAGTGACAAGACATGAATTCCAACCGTCCGCGGCAGAAACATTAAGTTCTGTCACAGTCCGCGCTTCGGGGTCCTCAACAACACAACCTTTTTCGGCCCACCACGTCTCATTGTCGATTTTATCACATCGATTCTCTTTGGATTCAACTGTAAATAAAACTCCCATCGCTTCGCATTTTACTTTGCATTCTCTGTAGCCATCAGCTGGCGAGATAACACCTAACCCAGTCACATTAACCGCGGCAGGATTCGTGACATTACAACCCAATAAACCCCACATGCCAGGAACGGGCATGGACATACACTGATCAATGACGCGTGGGGCAAACAATACGTTAGCAATCAAGAAAATACCCAAAAATGTTTTGGAGCCCAAACTCATAATATTGTAGCCAGACTCGATATTATTGTTGAACAATGGAGTCGTATAAGCTTCGCCATTAATTCTTTCTGTTCCCCAAGTAATCCAGACAAGCTGGACAAATTGGAGAAGTCCAAATGCCATGTACACAATCATAATCACAATAATCAATGTGTTCACAAATGAAGGTGGCCCAGCTCCGCCATCGAGTTTCGACATTTCAACCGAATGATTGAATTTTTGAAATATAATATACCAAACCGAGATCATGGCAAACCAACCCAAAAGATGTACAAGCCATGCCGTTTTAGTATATGTTGATTTGAGTAGTTCTGCAGCAAGTCCGCTGAGCATGCAAAGTATCGTTAAAATGGCTATAGTAATAATTACCAAGCGTGAATCAATGCCAAGTACTAACGCAATCGCTACTTGCATTAGTGTGGCAGAGATGCTGTACTCGATCATCCTCAACGTATTTGTGCCGTATTTATTGACTTCGTCAACGTATCTGTCACGAGAACAACGGAACGACATGATCTGTACCCCAAGGAGAGGAAACCCGATTTTCTTTTTATCATTCTTTTCCATAGCTTTATAATTACAACAACACAAAGGCAAATCCCAGTCAGCCATTGCAAGTGTTTGGAACAGAAATGATAAAAGATGAAACCAGATGATCAAATTAAAAAGGGAGATGGTATCAGTAGTCGTAGAGCTCTTAGAAATACAGAAAGTATTGTTCCCCATACCCTCTATAATTTGCGTGTCAAAGGAATTGGCTGGTAATCCAGTAGTACAACCGTTAGTTCCTGACGAGTTTGTCCAGGTTTCGCTAATCTCTTTCAAATTATAGACTACGTCTTCCCTTATAAAAGATAAGATAACGGTCCAAATCGTATTAATCAAATGACCGAGAAGAGCCAGGTAATTGATTGTCCAAAAAAGTGGTGGTGCCCGCCACGTCGAGCCACAACACGCCGTGCCACAACCACAACCTGGGACGCACGGCAGCAATGTTTCGCCACAAGCTTGTCCACTACAACAGTCGGCGATTTCCTCTTTTTCATCAAAGTAATTAGCAAATTGAGCGTGGTATTTATTCTTGGCTTTTTTTTTTTCCTTAGTTTGATCCATATTGCTTTCATTAAGTAAAGGAGCAATTTCAGCATTTTCAATATCTTTTACATTTTCAATATCTTTTACAGTTGAGCCCATTTATTTTGAATAAATACCTTCAGAATATATAGTGTATTTCTGTTCAACGTCTCTACACTTGAAAAATTATTCACTTCACCCTGCGAACAAAACCGAATAGATGCTAAATATGTAATCTTTTTTTTCGTGTAAAATCGAAGCTATAAATGGCGTAATAGCTTCGATATCTATTGTGCCATTTGCACATGATAATTGAACGTATTGTTCTTCATCATTCGAAACCCATGTTAGCGTTATGTCATATATTTCTGTTCGATTCTGTGCGGGAAAGGTGTGGAGAGGTATTCTTACGACATTGTCATGCAATAGAGATTGGATTGACGGTAAAGACGTCTTCACCCAGCTTGATATAGTAGCAACAGATTTTTTGTTAATTTCTAAAGGCGCAGTAAAACAGTTATTTCCTTCAAATAGTAATAAAGACATTTTGTTGTTAGGACTCGACTTTAAATACTCGAACCAGAATCCAATAAAATTCCTTTAGCTTTCAATATAAAAATCAAAAAGAGATAGGTAAAATGATTGCTATTATACTTGCGATATTCGCGAGTTGTGGGCTTAATTTATTATTACAATTTGCTTCACGACATTATTCATATAATGTCCCATTCATTTTACTAATTGTTGAATGTTCAAAGCTATTGGTGTGTCTAATTGGTATGTTATGTATTTCAAATCAACGCAATTGTCCCATTCGTTTCGGTTTCATTGTCAATTCAATTTTGTACGCAATTGTTAATTATTTATCACATTTCATCACAAAAAGTATGCCTGTTTCGATTTATTCCGTATTAATTCAGCACAAAATCATTTGGGTAGTTTTGTTTTCAATTCTCATTTTAAAGAAAAAATTTTCAATTAAACAGTTTTTAGCGTTAATTGTAATTTGTTTTGGTTGCATATTAACGAAATTATCGGCGGATAAAATCATTATTTCTGAAATTGGGTTGTTTTTGGTTATTTTTCAAGGTATCTGTTCTTCATTGTCTTCGGTTTGGATAGAAAAAATGATGAAAATGGACGACAGGCCCGTCGTGTCAGAAAATGCCAGTAAAAATAAGTTGTATTGGTTTTTAGCTGATTCGTTCCAAATGTATCTTTTTGCTATTCCAATATATTTAGTTGGGACTTATTCACACTCCAAAATCAAAAATACATTGCCAATTGAGTTATCTGTGATTATTGTTGTTCTTTCGGTATTGAACGGCATGAGCCTTGGCGCGGTTTTCGTATATCACTCTTCAGTGGTTCGGTCAGTGATTTCCGCAATTGTAATCGTTGTTCTGGCAATTGATCACGGTATTTGGTCTGTATATACCATTTCGGGAATCGCGTGTGTGTTGTTGGGTGTTATTGCCTGGTCATTAAGTTCCAAAATATAATATTTTTTTTTAGGCCATAAAAGAATGCAATGGAAAAAAACGCAGAGAAGAACAACCGTATTCGGTTCAGGCAACATATGACCAAAACGGAAACGGAAAAACTAATCAAATGCATTTCTGCAGGGTTTGTACCAACACAAAAACAATGGGTTACCATTTTAACCACGTTGCACGTCCGAATAGCTCTGCAATGTGTTGAAATTGTACAAGAACTGGATCCTATTTGTCTTTTAGTTGTAATAAGAAGGCAACACCGACAATTATTTCAGGAAGTCGTTCAGAAAATACCAGAAATACCACCAAATACTTTAGATAGAAATGAATTTTTCGGCAACACTTCCAACGCATTTGTCCATGAACAATGATAAACGGCGACCGTGCTGTCATCCGCGAAAGTGAAAATGTATCTATAGCCTTGGACCATCTGGAAATGTAGTTAAGGCACCCGTTTGGTGCACGCGTAAACAATAAACTTTTTAGTTTTCATATTTTTATTCTGATGTTATTCATGATTTTGTTGCGCACTGGCTATTAAGCACTTAAAATGATAATATCCAACTATTTTTTCATTGCCTTTCATTGTTTTGTTGACATCTTTCATCTCTTCCATTTTTGCTATATCCGAATAAGTAGTAGCTCCGCCACAGAATTCGCATACAAAAGGTGTTTTTAACGTCTTGTAACACTTATTATGATAATATTGACCGTTGTGTTTATAACGTTTATCTTTATCAGTAACTTCTTCACCACAAACAGGACATGTACCTTTTACTATCGGTACTTCTGTTCCAGAGTTTTTTGGTTCGGAGTATATAAATTGTCTTAACATTTATTATTGTAGACTTACCTTAATAGTGTAGATTTTTTGTTTTATACAACATTTTGTCTGAAAATAGTAGAGTTTGTTGGCGGAGCCGAAGCAATAAAATGTGTAAAAGACCGTTACAGGATTCGGGGTTGAAGAATTTTGGCCGAATCTCTAATTGATTAGAAACAAATCTCTAATTGGGAGCAAACAATTTACAAGCATTGACACATCAGAAAAACGCTGAAATATCCAATGGCGACCCCTGTTTAATTTGGATAACATCTGAAGGAGAAGGAACAGCAAAAAGATACAACAGTGTAAAAAATGCAGCCAGTGCTGCCAAAATGGATAAAGGTACTTTGATAAAAATTTTGCAAGGGAAAAAAATTAGAAATATTGCTAAAAATTATTATACACACTTGTTGACAATAAATTTATTATTTTCGATTGTTCCAGTAGAAACCAAGCAAGGCCGCATCATTGGGTCAATTTTGAAATCTACCGGCTCTTGGTCGGACATCATGATCCACTTTCCTATGTATTTGCCCTTTTTTCCTCTGAATATAGGTCCGTCAATTGTTTGCATGACGTCTGGATCGTCTGGATCAACACCGGGACCAATTATTTCAGAAGAAAATCCCGAAGTGAGACGGGTCATCTGGCTTTTTCGCATCCTTTTCTGTTTTCTCTTTGATTTTTTTGACATATTTGTGCAATTATATTGTGTGATTTCGTTTTTGGTCAATCTACATACATAATTGATAAAATTTAGTATTTTCGTAACATATCCTGAGATTTGGGAATGAAGGTTGGAAGCAACCTCAAAAAAAAATTCGCTGGAAAAAAAAAAGAATGAGCTCAACTCTCGCAGGCAAAATAAAAAAGGTCGAATCTCAGGATATGTTAAACATATCCGCTGGAAAACACCCGAAATTTGGGGTGTTTTGTAGCATAAATGTTTAACATATCCTGAGATT
>Ga0209632_10006251_pt1 | contig 10116 bp, 9 predicted proteins | sample COG_10_FD_184754 | JGI IMG/M metagenome (GOLD analysis project Ga0209632, IMG submission 184754) | Pelagic Microbial community sample from North Sea - COGITO 998_met_10 (SPAdes) (version 2) | ecosystem: Environmental > Aquatic > Marine > Neritic zone/Coastal water | place: Helgoland, sampling...
GAAGCCATTATGATCGCACCGGCGAATCTACTCCAGAAGAAATCAGTGCTTCTAAATCGTTGAGATTTTCTTCAGATAATAATGATTTGAAAGCCAATAATGTTTTTATTGTAACAGTCCCAACCCCAATTAATCAGTTTAAAGCCCCAGATCTTAACCATCTGTTAAAGGCCTCAAAAATGGTTGGGGAAGTATTAAAGCCTGGAGATATTGTAATTTATGAAAGCACGGTATATCCAGGTTGTACAGAAGAAGATTGTGTCCCGGTACTTGAAAAATTCAGTGGGTTAAAATTTAATTCTGATTTTTATTGTGGTTATTCACCAGAAAGGATTAATCCGGGGGATAAGGTAAACACACTTACAAAAATTAAGAAAGTCACTTCAGGTTCAACACCTGAAATTGCAGAAATAGTTGATTCTCTTTATAAAAGTATAATAACGGCCGGAACACATAAGGCCCCGAGCCTAAAAGTTGCAGAAGCATCAAAGGCGATTGAAAATGCGCAAAGGGATATTAATATTTCTTTTGTGAATGAATTAGCCTTGATATTTGATCGTATGGGTATTGATACAACTGATGTGCTTGAGGCTGCTGGAACCAAATGGAATTTCTTAAGATATAAACCCGGCCTGGTAGGTGGCCACTGTATTGGTGTTGATCCTTATTATTTAGCTCATAAGGCAGAATCATTGGGATACCATCCGCAGGTGATATTGTCAGGCAGAAGAATTAATGACAATATAGGTATCTTTATTGCCAATAAAGTTGTTAAGTTAATGATACAGAAAGGATCCTCAATAAAGGGCTCCAAGGCTCTAATTTTGGGTATTACTTTTAAGGAAAATTGCCCAGATATCAGAAATTCGAAAGTTATTGATGTTTATTCGGAACTAGTCCAATTTGATGTTGATGTTGATATTTATGATCCATTTGCTAATAAGGAAGAGGTTTTTAATGAATACGGAATTACGCTTTGTGATACGTTCAAAACATATGATTCAATAATTCTGGCTGTTTCTCATGATAGTTTTTTAAACCTTGATTTTGATAAGCTAAAGAAGGGCACAAATTCCATTATATTCGATACTAAGGCATGCCTTTCTAGAGATATTGTAGATTCAAGGTTATAATTCATGAATTTGAAGCAAAAATATTGTTAAATTCCCTGATACATTTTTTTATAGTGCAAAGCATTTTTGATTCAAGAAAAGGCTTGAACTAAATGAGATATTTGCATTTAATGAAAGTAGTAAGATTGAAACTTTCAAATATTTTTAAGTTAGTACATTTTATTATATATTCACGAAATGATGGAGTTTGATAGCTTTTTATATTTTCATTCAGATTTATGAACTATGCCGGATTACATTCCCAATTGAGGGGTTATTATTCGTTGTTCCAGGTACTGCATCAGGTTATAAACGCCATCCTATTTGTTTGAACATATGGTGATAGACCTGCTTCAAGTCAGTAAAAACCAAACCAAAACCGCTAAATTGATGCGCTGTGGGTTCAATGTGATCAATAGATTTTTGCACCAAAGTGTCGAGCGAGGCATGAAAAGAAGGAGTAATTCTCAGGTTGATTTTGATCATTTAAGTATTAATGAAAAGTTGTTTAAAAAAGGTCATCATTATATCACTGTATTCAGCCATCCTGATTCAGGACCTGTTCTTGATATAGAAGAGGATCGAACCAAGGAGGCCTGTAAAAAGCTGTCTAATAAGTCATTGATCATTGATCAGCTAGAGAAAGTAGGTTCAATCACCATGGATATGTGGAAGACATATATGCTATCAGCCAAAGAATTTTTATCCAATGCATCAATTGTTCATGACCGCTTTCATCTAATAAAATATATCAATGAAGGCATTGATAAAATTCGTAGAAGAGAAGTAAAGCATCATCAAGAACTAAAAAATAGCCGATGCCAATTATGGGGTAAGCAAATCTTGGCAGGTTCGAGAAAATTTCAAGGATCTGTTCAAGACAGAAAACTATATGCGTGGTCTCTGTTTAAAAACCACATTACAGGGGTCGTGAATGCTTTGATATCCAATCTTACAGACGCGATGGCTGAAAGACTAAATGGGAAGATTCAATAATTCAAAACGGTCGGAAGAGGGTATCGAACTTTCAAGAATTCTAGAAGCGCAATACTGTTCTTCAACGAAAATTAAACCTATATCCTCATTTACTTAGGGGGAGAACCAAATAAACGTTGATTATATGGGTAATTTTACCAATGTTACAGAAATTCCGGGGCAAGGGGCTTCAAAAGATCAATTATCATATATGATGACCCGATATCATTTGGCAAAGCAGTATGCTAAAGATAAAGATGTTTTGGAAATTGCTTGTGGTTCAGGTACCGGGCTAGGCTATATGGCCGAAGAAGCCAAAAGTATTATGGGAGGTGATATTGATGATAACTTAGTAAATATTGCCTCAGATAGTTATGTAGGAGATTCCAAAGTAAAAGTTCAGAGGATTGATGCACAAGCCTTACCTTATGAGGACAAAAAATATGATCTTGTACTCTTGTTCGAGGCATTATATTATATACCTGACGTTAGCAAATTTATTTCAGAGGTTAAGAGAGTAATTCGACCTGGGGGCGTATTAATTATAACCTCGGTTAATTGTCAGTGGCATGGATTCAATAAGAGTCCTTTTTCACACAAATATTTTGCTGCAACTGAGCTTTTGGATATGTTTAAAGTGGAATCGAAATCAGAGGTATTAATGGGCTATCACGACCTACCATCAGGGAACAACCGTACTGTCAGCTTCATCCGGCAATCTGCTGTTAAGCTTGGACTAATTCCAAAAACAATGAAAAGTAAGGAGTTGCTGAAAAGAATATTTTATGGCAAATTAACCCCGATACCAAAAGTGATTTATGACGGACTTGGTAAAATAGAGACTCTTGTTACTTTTAACCAAAAAAAAGATGACGTAGAAAATTATAAATTTTTATATTTAATTGCTCATTTTGATTAAGAAGAAATAAATTAACATTTCTGACCATTGAAATTATCAGAAGCCGATTTTATTCAAAAAAATGGGTGTTTTGATTAAATACTAATATTACTAAACCTACATTGCTATGTCTTCCGTAAGTTCGAAGTTGATTGAGTATGAGAGGTATAATAAAAGATCCGAAGAGAACTTAAAAAAATTAAATTCTGAGAACATCCACCTTAGATTAGGGGTCAAATCACTTCCGAAATTCCTTCAGCCTCCATATATTAAGTACGAAGAATTAATCAGGCAAAATTCTACTCCGGGAAAGGTCCTATTGGATGTTTGCTGTGGTGATGGAATGCATTCATTGGCAGGGGTCGGGCGGGGTGTTGAAATTTATGTTTCTGATATCTCTGAAAAAAGTGTCAAATTAATTGTGAATAAGGCAAAGCTATTAGGTTATGAACTTCATGGTATTGTAGCAGATGCCGAAAAACTTCCTTTTTCTGATAATTCTTTTGATATAATAACATGTGCTGGAAGCCTTTCATATGTTGATTTGAATGCTTTTATGAACGAAGTAGATAGAATATTGAGTCCAGGAGGAGTATTTATTTGTGTAGATTCATTTAACCATAATCCAATTTACAGTTTCAATAGATTTATCCATTTTCTTAGAGGAAACCGAACATACAGCACATTGAAAAGAATGCCTAATTTAAAAACCATTCATTTTTTAGAAAATAAATATAATAATATAGAAATAAATTATTTTGGCATTTTCATTTTTCTTGTACCATTTTTTAAATTATTCATTTCGACATATAATATCACTTTGATGTTAAATAAATTAGACCAATATTTTCACAAGCTAAATAGATATGCTTTTAAGGTTGTAATTAAAGTAGTCAAATAAATAAATCAATTAGTCTCTTACTTAATCAAAAAACATAAACTATGAAAAATGTTCCCTTTTTTAATTATCCTTATTTATTTCAGTCACATGACGATGACTTTATAAGAATTTTTAAAGATGTTGGCAATAGAGGTGCTTACATTCTGCAGAAAGACTTACGTGATTTCGAAGAAAATCTTGCAAAATTTGCAGGCACAAAGTATGCCGTAGGTCTTGCTAATGGAACTGACGCTATTTGGATTGCTTTGATGGCTGCAGGAATCGGTAAAGGCGATGAAGTTATATTTGCTTCACATACATATATAGCAACAGCTGCGGCTATTCATTTTGTAGGAGCCATTCCAATTCCTGCTGATTGCAAAGAGGATCATATGCTTGATCCCGAATCTGTAAGAGAATTAATTACTCCACGAACTAAAGCAATTTTGCCGACTCAAGTAAATGGAAGATGTTGTGATATGGATGCAATAATGAAAATTGCTAGTGAATTTAATTTAGTTGTTTTAGAAGATGCAGCACAAGGGTTAGGTGCTAAATTTAAAGGGAATGGTGTTGGAACCTTTGATAAAGGAGGAACTATAAGTTTTTACCCTGCTAAAACTTTAGGCAGCTTTGGTGATGCTGGCGGGTTTGTTACGAATGACAAGGATATGTATGATAAAGTGATGTTATATAGAGATCATGGAAGAAATGATGATGGCGTATTTGTAATGTGGGGCTTCAATTCTAGACTTGATAATTTACAAGCAGCTATTCTTGATTTCAAATTAACATATTATTCAACCGAAATTGAAAGGAGAAGGGAGATCGCACAAATGTATCAAGATAGATTGGGTCATTTGGCTCAACTTCATTTGCCCCCTGCCCCGAATTCAAGTTCAGATTATTTTGATGTTTATCAAAACTATGAAATCGAGGCAGAAAAAAGAGATGAACTGAAGCAATACCTAAAAGATAACGGTGTAGGGACACTTATTCAGTGGAGTGGCCAACCAGTTCACTCTATTACATCTTTGGGCTTTACTGGCACTGGACTACCGTATACCGAAAAGATGTTTGAACGATGTTTAATGATTCCTATGAATACGGCACTAAGTAATGAGGATATTGAATATGCATGTAATTTAATAATTAAATTTTATTCAAAATGAAACAAGATGTAACACTATTAATTGACCCGTTACAATTTCGACACAACATTGATATTGATGGAATAGAAAAGCCGATTTTAATTGATATGCTTCGAAAAATGATGGTTATACGAAAAGCAGAAGAAAAAATAGCCCAGCATGTAGAAACTGGTGAGATCAAGTGCCCATGTCATCTAGGAATAGGACAAGAAGCGGTTGGTGTTGCCGTAGGCATAGCAATGAGAAATACTGATAGAGCATTTGGCGCACATAGATCTCACACACATTATTTGGCATTAAACGAGGATACATACTCTTTGTTTGCAGAGGTACTTGGTAAATTTTCGGGATGTTCACATGGCATGGGTGGCTCAATGCATATCATTGACAACAAGAATGGATTCCGCGGCTCAGTTCCTATTGTTGGAGCTACAATTCCTATTGCAACAGGTGCAGGGTTAGCAGCAAAAATGGATAAAACAGGTGATATTGCTATTAGTTATTTTGGTGATGGAGCATGTGAAGAAGGTGTCTTGCATGAGTCATTAAATATGGCTTCAGTTATGAACTTACCTGTTTTGTATGTTTGCGAAAACAATTTATTTTCTAGCCATTTACATATTGACTTAAGACAGCCCTCAAATACTACTGCACGATTTGCAGATTCGCACATGATAAGGAATTTTACTGTCGATGGCAATGATGTAGTTGGTATGTACAAGCTTCTTCTTAATGAAATTGGTGACATGCGAAATAATTCACATCCTGTTTATCTGGAGGCATTCACTTATCGATGGAGAGGACATGTTGGACATAGGGAAGATATCGATGTTGGTTTAAAAAGAGGTGATGAGTTGAAATTATGGAAATTAAGAGACCCAATACAGAGGTTACTTAATTCGATGATTACGGAAGGAATTTTTACACAAGATGAATTTGACCAGTTGTCAAATTCAATTCAAATAAAGATAAATAATGACTGGTTACTAGCAGAGAGTGCAGCATACCCTGAAAAAGATTTTTTATTATCAACAGTTTATGCCAAGGAATTATGAGTAAAAAAACAACTTATGCAGATGGCATTTTAGAAGGTTTTGAATACCTCTTAAAAAATCACAAAGAATTTTTCGTGATTGGTCAAGGTTTATGGAGCCCATGGTATGTGGGCTCAACGATGAAAGATCTTGACAAAAAATATGGTAAGGAAAGAGTTATTGACTGTCCAGTCTCAGAATTAGCAACTACAGGCGCCACAATTGGAGCAGCGATTTGTGGCTATCGTCCTTTAATTGTTCATCCTAGAGTTGATTTTATGTTGTTAGCTGTTGATCAGATTGTTACTCAAGCAGCAAAATGGCGTCATATGTTTGGGGGTAATTCGTCATGTCCCGCAACATTTAGAGCAATAATAAATAGGGCTGGTGAGCAAGGGGCTCAACATTCACAATCTCTACATAGTTGGTTTGCACACATTCCAGGATTAAAAGTTGTAATGCCTTACTCGGCAAAGGATGCGAGGAATTTATTAATTTCCAGCGTGTTATCTGATGATCCAGTAATGTTTATTGAGGATAGGTGGTTGTATGAAAAGGAAGAGGAATATACAGAAATTGAAATTATAGATTTGAATGATGTTACTCCTCAAAGATTGCAAAATGGTTCAGATGCCACAGTAGTTGGAATTAGTTATACTTCAATGTTGTGTGAGAAAGTCGTACAAAAGTTTCAAAATGAAAATGTATTTTGTGACATGTTTGACATTAGAGTTTTAAACCCATTAAACGTAGATGAAATAGTGAAATCAGTCGAAAAAACAGGCAAATTACTTGTTGTTGACGGTGATTGGGCAAGTTGTGGTATGGCGGCAGAGATTATAACTCGCGTTATAGAAAAGATTGATTTAACCAAATTAAAGGCTTCCCCAATTCGTATTACATTACCAGATGCTCCTGCACCAACTAGCAAAATTTTGGAAGAGTATTATTATATAACAGAATTTGATATTCATACCAATATTCAAAAACTTGTCAATAGTAATTTATGAAACGGATACTAGATTTTATTTTATCGCTAATTGGGTTGGTTTTAGCCAGCCCAATTTTATTACCTACAATTTTTTTGGTATGGGCACAAGACTGGCATTCACCTTTTTACATCGCACTCAGAGTTGGTAGAAATGAGAGACTTTTTAAAATGTTAAAATTGAGGTCAATGGTCATTAACGCTGACAAATCAGGAGTTGATTCTACTTCGTCTAATGACAAACGAATTACAAGTGTCGGGAGATTTATTAGGAAATATAAGTTGGACGAGCTTTCGCAATTATGGAATGTATTAATTGGAGATATGAGTTTAGTAGGCCCGAGACCAAATGTTAAAAGAGAAACGGATTTATACACAACTCAAGAAAAGTTATTGTTGACGGTGAAGCCAGGTATTACTGATTTTAGCTCAATTGTGTTTTCGGATGAAGGAGATATTTTAAAAGATCAGGTTGATCCGGATATTGCTTACAATCAATTAATTCGGCCAGGAAAGAGTATACTTGGAATATTCTACATAAAAAATATAAGTATTTCTATTGATTTGAAGTTGATGTTTCTAACAGCAATTGCAATAATTTCGAAAGAGAATGCGCTGAAAGGGGTTTTCTCACTATTGAGAAAAATGAAGGCAGATGCTATTATTGTTCAGATTGCGTCAAGAGAAAAAGATTTGGTTCCTATGCCTCCTCCGGGTGCAACAAATATTGTTACCAATAGAGAGGGGCGAGTTGAATAGTGACTGTAGAATGTTTAATCTGTTAAATTTCCCTTTGTTGCGGATGTGTCGGAATTGTAGATTTCAAAATTTAGAAAATAAAAACCTTGAACTAAGTATACTTGTCTCAAATATTGATAGTAGGTAAGCTAAAAAACCCATTACTTCCAGAGTAACCAAATAAACCTATGTTACCTGAAGATCCTAACAAACCCTTACTTCCAGCGCCCAAACCTAATAAACCATTAATTAAAGGTTGGTTTAATTAAGACATTAGGCGGAGACGAAAAAAATCATTGGGCATGACAGCTGTTTGCCTCAATAGAGTTGACAAGGTTAGTCAAGTGCATTGCTTCTATTAAAGGTTGTGTTTAGTTGACAGTTTAGTGATCCGAAATCCCCCAAATTGGGAAGCGTCTAAAATTTAGCAACAATTAAAAGATGCCAAGATGTCATTAACTATTGGATTTTATGTGCCGACAGGAATAGTAATTTCTGGAGACAGTAGGACTACAGGGATTATTCAGCAACAAGTGCCGAATCCACAAGTAGATGGTCAAAACATTACTGTTCAGACAAATATTAAATTATCTGATTCGACTGAAAAAGCATTTAAGATTTGATTTGTTTGAAGGTAATAGCATTCCTAGAAATTAAGGAAAGAATTGAAAATGGGAGCAATGAAGATGCAAACAAATGAAAAAGCACAAAGCAGATATTTTCCTATTGACTGTAATGTTGACTCCTGCGGCAGAATTCCTATTGCCAACGAATATTCAAAATCATGTTAATCATTTTATGGAGGCTGTCAAAGGGGAAATGCCTGGCATGGCAATTTTTAAAGAAATGGGATCGGGCACTATTGATAGTAATTGGGTGTATGAACAGCTTAAAAAGTCATTCAGGATTAATAAGTGATGACCATTACCTAAATTATGATTACACTGATTATCAACTTACATGGTGCGTAGTTGTAATCTAGCCAATAATCAATCACCCATTTTTCAACTTCACCACCTTAGTAGTATCCAACTGTTCAAATTCACTGTTGTTACTTACAAATTCAGGCACTAGTTGCTTCATGAGCCTCACCAATTGCATAGAGCTATTCGAGGAGGCTATCTTGTTTTCCAATAGTTGAAACTGGTTGATGATCGCTTTTTGATCAATGGCCCGAACTTTGGCGATCATGATTTTTTCATGATAGGTTTTCACACTGTTTTCGCCATCTACTAAGAGTTCTTCATAAAGTTTCTCTCCAGGACGCAGGCCCGTATATTTAATTGGGATGTCTATGTTAGGGATATAGCCATAAAGCCGGATCATTTTTTTGGCGAGATCTGATATTTTAACTGGGGCACCCATATCAAAAACGAAAATCTCACCTCCATTGGCCATGCTGCCGGCTTCTAATACCAACTGACAGGCTTCCGGTATGGTCATGAAGTAGCGCACAATATGAGGATGGGTGATGGTGACCGGCCCTCCACGCTCAATTTGTTCTCGGAAGCGCAAGACTACAGAACCATTGGAGCCCAAGACGTTTCCGAATCGTGTAGTGACAAATTTTGTTTCATGAGGATGGGTTGAGAGTGCCTGCACATACATTTCGGCAAGGCGCTTGGAGGCCCCCATGACGTTGGTAGGATTGACCGCCTTGTCCGTTGAGATCATGACAAAGCGTTCTACTTTATATTGAATCGCCAAATCTGCAAGAATCTGGGTGCCCAGCGCATTTACTTTAATGGCCTCCTCAGGGTTAAACTCCATCATAGGGACATGCTTGTACGCGGCTGCGTGATAGATGACGTGAGGTTTGAATTTTTCAAACAGGGCAGCCATTCTGACTTTATTATTGATATCGGTCAAATAGGGAATACATTGTGCGTTGGAATATTCATCATTCAGTTCCAATTCGATGTCATGCAAAGGAGTTTCGGCTTGGTCGCAGAGGATGAGGATGGCGGGTTCGAGTCTATTTAAGAGCCTAACCAGTTCACTCCCGATAGATCCTGCGGCTCCGGTGACTAAAATTCGTTTCCCCTTAATGTCCTGAAGCAATTGTTGATTTTCAATTTGGATGGGTTCCCGCTCTAATAGATCCTCAATACGAATTTTCTTCATTTGCTTCGCAGAGAAAGCGCCATTGGACCATTGGTTATATCTAGGAATGGTGAGGACATGAATGTCGTGGTTCAAACAAAAATCCACGAGCTCATTTTTTCGTTCTGGGGGAAGTCCAAAGTTGGCAATGATGACTTCATGAATGGTGTGAGAGGTTGCTGTTTCCATGAAGCTAGTAAATGAGGTCACGGGAATACCATCGATGCGTTTATTGTC
>Ga0209632_10006253_pt1 | contig 10115 bp, 8 predicted proteins | sample COG_10_FD_184754 | JGI IMG/M metagenome (GOLD analysis project Ga0209632, IMG submission 184754) | Pelagic Microbial community sample from North Sea - COGITO 998_met_10 (SPAdes) (version 2) | ecosystem: Environmental > Aquatic > Marine > Neritic zone/Coastal water | place: Helgoland, sampling...
ATTAATTTTACCGAGTCATTGAATCCAGAAGGTCAAATAAATGCATTATTTTATTTTTCGCGTAAAGTAAATGACTTAAAATTATCATAAAAATAATATACATGAGTAGTATGATTTATGAAACAAATGATTCTTTTGAATTTAATAAATTAAAATTAAATCCACCAATGGTGGTATCTGGAGGCAATTATTTTATAAAATATCAAATAAATGGTTCGAATTTGTATATTCAACCTCCTGAATGTAAATTACGTGGACAGATTTCTAAAAATTCTAAAAGACCATTTTGTGATTTATTATTTTCACAGGAAAATTTTTCATTTATTAAATGGATGGAAGATTTAGAAACACACACGTGTAAATTAATTCATGAAAAACGGGAAGAATGGTTTGATAGTGAAATGGATTTAGAAGATATTGAAAATTATTTTGCTACTCCATTGAAAAGTCATAAAGGGGGGAAATTTTATTTGACTCGCTCCTTTTTACCCAGCCATTTTGGTAAAATAAATTTGAAAGTATACAATGAAAATAAAGAGGAAATTGATATTGATACTATTGAAGACAATGTAAATATCGCATCTATTTTAGAAATCCAAGGTATTAAATGCTCTTCAAGAAGCTTTCAAATCGAAATGGAAATAAAACAAATGATGACTTTGTTACCAGTAAATGTTTTTGATAATTGTTTAATCAATAAAAATAATAATGCTATTACAAATAATTTAGAAGAAGAAGTCCAAGAAAATGATAATACAAATAATTTAGAAGAAGAAGTCCAAGAAAATGATAATACAAATCATTTAGAAGAAAGTGATGAAGAAGAAGAAGAAAGTGATGAAGAAGAAGAAAGTGATGAAGAAGAAAATAGTAATGATTTAGATGATTTAGAATTTAATGTTAATTTAGAAGAATTGGATAATGAATCCATTCAAATCAAACCCCATAGTGATATTTATTATCAAAGATATAGAGAAGCACAAAAAAGAGCTAGAGTTGCTAAAAATTTGGCTCTTCAAGCATATTTAGAAGCCAAAGAGATTAAATCAAAATATCATTTGGATGATATTGAAAGTGATGATGATGAATTTTTTAATAATGAACAGCAATTAGTTTCATCATAATATTTAGTAAAAAATCCAAAATGTATCCTATTTTTTAATAACAGTTAATAATGGTTCTGATAAAAATTTTATCCACCGTTTATATAAACAGGAATGATGAAAAGTTTGTCTAATTTCTTTAAGTCCGATACGGCTAAGTACATTTTTGTAGCAATTGTTGTTGTTATAGTAGGATATTCGCTTATGAATTATTCGAGCGCCAAAGGTTTAGTATCAGAAGCTTTAGTTGGTTCTGAAATTCAACCTGTTGACCAATCTACATTAAATTCTGGTGTCCAAGGCGCTAAACCAGCTGAATTAAGTGAAATACCTTCAACATGTGCTACTGGTGTAAATAAAGAATACCAATTAAATTCGACAGCCAATCCTGATGAATTATTACCAGTTGATAGCAATAGTGAATTTGCTAAATTGAACCCTGTTAACAGTGGTAAAGTTGATTTACCAGATATGTTACAAGCTGGAAGTTTGATTGGAATTGATACGATTGGTCAAACATTGAAAAATCCTAACTTGCAATTGCGTTCGGACCCTGTTATTACCAAGAACAGTGTTGGTCCATGGAACAACAGTACATTTGAACCAGATTTAGCACGTGTTCCTCTTGAATTAGGATGTTCTAATTAATTTTTGAATTTTTAATATTCTTATTTATTTAAGAATATTAACTTTATTTACATAATATATAATGGATTCTTTAGATTTTTATATTTATGTTATCATCTTTGGTATATTAGGTTTATGCGCCTATATTTATTTTTCGTCTGATGATTTTCAATTAAAATGTATTGTATCTACTGTAGATGGGAATAAATATTGTGTAAGAGAAAGAGAAAAGTTACAAGATGCAGCTGATATGTTGGCGAATGTGAATGTAAAGTGTAAAAAATTGGTAGATTATATGAATGAAAAACATGGTTCTGATGATAATGTTCAGCGTTTAGTCAATGGGTATAATCCAAAACGGATTATGGAAACATTGCCTACTAGTGAATATACGGCATTTAGTGAAAATAAAGGGGAAAAATTGGCGTTTTGTTTAAATAAACAACGCGAAGGAGTTTCGAATATGATTGATGAACATACTTTGATGTTTGTAGCTCTTCATGAACTTTCTCATATTGCTACAAAATCGATTGGTCATAAAACCGAATTTTGGGATAATTTTAAATTCTTGTTACAAAATGCTAAAGAGTCTGGAGTTCATGTTCCTGAAGATTATAAGAAAAAACCGATTGAATATTGTGGAATGGAAATCAAAGACAATCCGTATTATGATAAATAATGTGATGAAATACTATATGGAAGCACGACCCGATTTATTATTTTCTTATTGGATAATTGCATGGTTTTTATTGTACTATTTTACACCATATATTCAATATAGTCCGAAATTTTCATTAATTGTAGCACTGCTATTTAACAGTGGAGTATTTTTGACTATGGTATACAATAACATGAATTTGTATTATTTATTTACTTTTTTTATTGCTGCTTTTCTATTGAAACTAATTCCTATTTATTTATTGCGTGAAGAAAATATCAAAAAACGTGATATACATGCGTCATTTATTTTATTTAGTATTTTTTTGGTATATTTTGTTATTTTAAAAGGTGGAATCGCAAATTCAATACAATCTTTCAAAAAAGGATTTGGGAAAATGACTACAGGGAAAACTGAAACACCTATTATGAAAATGCTTCTTGGACATAAATAAATTTCATAGAATACATTTATGAATCTATTAATAAATGTGTTTATTAATATATAATGGAAGATTCACCTATTCAAGCAAAACCATCGAAAATACCAATTGAAAATGTGTATAAAGTCCATATTTTGAATGAAGAAGGGAATGTTTATCAAGTCTATGTCTTTTGTGCTGGTTTACTTTCCGAAAAAGATTATAATACACTATTTAGCGATATTGAATTGTCCTTTTATAAAGCAAATGATGTGGATATTATTTTTTCCGATTTTTTAATTTTAAATGACGATACAATTCGTGATATTAAACATAAAATTGTGAAAGAAATTACGGAAACTTCAAAAAAGAACAAAAAAAACCTATTATTGAGTGTTGAAGAAGTTTATATGTTTTCATTGCGCGAAAAATATTTAGACATGATTCAATTATATCAAACTATTACTGAAAATGATACTAAAAAATTAACTAAAGAACGTTTTTTTCAATATGCTACAAATATCTCAATAGACCCATACCTTTTGGATGATACAAGTGGGTTATACAACGATATTTTTACATACGAACAATGGATAAGTCTAACAAGCTCTACTTCAAAAGAAATATATGTTCCCATCGGTATGGAATTCCAAGAAAATTATGATTTTCTTTTTCCTACAAACCCTTTTAAAAATCAACTATGGACAGAACCTGTTCGTTATAAACATTCATCCAAAAATCCATTATTAACTATGGAAAAATCAGTACTTCTTGATTATACGTCAAGCAAAGATATTATGGTGTGTCTAGCAAAATCAACATTAGATTATGCCGAGAAATCAAACATCAATACCTCCTACTTCTGTGAACTCTATTTCCCTTTTTTATATAAACAAGGATTAACATCCAAAAGTTTACTCTTGGAATCTGCACTAGCATTATCCGAAGATAGTATGAAAAAATATGATAAATCAATGGAACGACAATTTTATATAAGCCAACTTTATCGTGAAATATATTGGTCCAAGAAAACCGAACTACAATACGTCGAAAAGGGGATTTATGAATTTTCCGTTGTTTTACAAGCCAATGATAAAATCACCAATTTTCCATTAGATTTGCTATTTCGTAATATAAATACAACACCACAAATACCTTTCATAAAATACAATCCAGGTAATCGTCGTGAAAATATGTATCGATTATATTCCAATTCCATTTCTATGGATGGGAAAAAAATACCCATTTTGGATGAATCATTAGTTATGAAACTATCTCGGGAAATTGGAAAATCAAAACAAATATGTATGTATGTCCAAGATTCTATCAATTTCGTAATTATTATTAATAATAATAGTCAAATTGAAGTAAAAGGTACTTTATTGAAATTACTTTCGACGGATGAACTAAACCGCTATTTATTAGGTGTTTTAGACCCTATATTATCAAAATTAAATAGTATATTACAAATATCTGGATATACATTGAAAAAATTTGTAAGTATTGACCATGATAATATTGTCCATTGTAATTTAACTTATCGTTCGATTTTACCCATTGAAACAAAAATGAATTTGTCCAAACAATTAGACTATATTACACCCATTTTTAATGTACTTAGTAGTGATGTTTCTAACGGGGCTAGTTTACGATTCAAACGTATCAAAAATTTCAAAGTTATGAATGCTAAATCTGCATTTATTCGCGAAATTTATGATAAAACGAATAATTCTGATTTGGTTATACAAGGATTAATGGATAATTTCGAACTTTCTCAAGAAGAAGCTGTTATGGCGTTTGCCGAATTTCGTTCACAATATCAATTATTGAAACAACGTGTTATTGAAAATCCTGGGTTTAAGACCTTGATTGTGATGAAACCGTTGAAAAGCGAACTAATGGTGGAAGTAAAAGATATCCATTCACCAAAATATATATCTGAATTAGAAATGTATATGGATGTTATTTTACGAATGTCTCAAAGTCCAAAAACAATTGGATTAAGTGCTGCTAAATTGAAGAAATTTAAAACAAAAGAAACAAAAGTTCGTGAAGTAGTAGAAGAAGTGGAAACCATTATTGCTCCTGTTGTCCAAGAAACCGAAATGTACGAAGCCTTGAAATTTTCTCCTGAAGAACAATTAGATGATGCAAAAGGTATGGATTTTGATGATGCCGATTATTATGATGATTATGAGGAAGAAGACTTGGATGAAGACTTGGACGAAGACATGTATGGTGGAGAACAAACACCAGAAGAAAAATATCAAACCAATATTGATGGTATGCCTATCAAAAATCCTAGTCCGTTTTTTAAACGTATGTTGGAATTAGACCCCACTTTATTTGTTACTGAAGAATCTAGCAAATTTCCATTGTATTCGAAAGCATGCCCCTCAAGTGATAAACGTCAACCTGTTATTTTAACAGATGAAGAGAAAAAACGCATAGATGAGACAAATCCAGGTTCATATAGTCATGCATTACATTATGGTTCTTCAGAATCAAAAAAACATTGGTATATATGTCCAAGATATTGGTGTTTGAAAACAAATTCAAGTATTAGTGAAAAAGATGTACAAGCAGGGAAATGTGGTGCTATTATTCCTCCAGGTTCCGATAAAATACCACCTGGTGCCTATGTATATGAATTTAATAATCCAAAAGTTCATATGAAAGATGGAAAATATGTTGAACATGTTCCTGGATTCTTGAAAAAAGGGAAACATCCAAATGGATTGTGTGCACCATGCTGTTTTGGAAAAGCTTGGAATTCACAAGACCAACTAAAACGTCGCCAAAATTGTGGATTTGATGAAGGAATTGAAGAAGCCAAACCTAAAAAAGATGCTGTACAAACAAACAAAACAATGGCCTATATTATAGGTTCCGTTTCTTATCCTTTACCACCTAAAAGATGGGGATTTATGCCTATGGCCTTGCAAATCTTCTTTAAATCTGATGCTAGCCAAGTGATGGACTCAAAAAATGCTTCTATTATTAAATCAGGTGAAAAATGTCTTTTACGTTATGGAGTTGAAAAATCCGAAAATCAATCCTTTTTGGCTTGTTTTGCACATTTTTACGCATATAAACAACAAATAGACAATGTTCCTTCCTTGGAAGAAATGCGCACATTTTTTGTAAATGGTATTACATTAGATATGTTTGTACGTTATCACAACGGTAATCTTGTGTCTACTTTTAAAACAAAAACAACAAAATCTGGTATTAATGTAGGTGATTACGATGAAACTGATTTTTATAAAACCATTAATATTGAAGATAGTACACAAAATGACTATTTATTGCGAACGATTTCTTCTTTTGAAAATTTCAAAGAATTTATTTTAAATGAAAAATCAATTATTGACCACACCTATTTATGGGACTTCTTTTGTGATAGAAATACGGATTTATTAAAAGATGGTATGAATTTGATAATATTACAAATGAGTGATAATGATATTACCGAAAGAGTACAACTCATTTGTCCATCAAGTGCTTATTCACGATTTAATTATGATGAGAGAAAAGAAACAGCCATCATCATAAAACAAGACAACTTTTATGAACCCATCCATTTATATGAACAACATGAAAGTATTATTATATCCAAGACAAATGAAGTTGTATATGAATTGAAAAAAGGTGACCATTATAGTCAAGGTAAAGTTTTCGACAAATCGAATAATGCAGTTCATAATTTAACAAATAAACAAACAAATCGTGTGAAAACAATATATAAAATAGGATTTATTGAACAAACAACTTTGGATGAAATAAAAGAAATTTTAGAATTGATAAAAGCAACGTCCAAGAAATATTGTAAACCTATGGCTAGTTTACCCAAAAAATATAATTTTAAACACAATATTAATATTGTCGAATTAATACGTTTATTGAAAACTATTCATTATAAAGTAGAATATCAAGTATTGAATTATAGAAATAAAGCGATAGGTGTACGAGTGAAAAAAGAAGAAGATGATTCTTTATTATTTGTACCATGTTTTCCTTCTGCTATGGTGAAAGACTTGGACACTATTTATATGGATAGTGCTGAATTATGGGTCGATTATAGACAAACACGAAATCGTTTAAATGGATTGTCCGTTGATAGTAGAGGCAAAATCTTAAGCAAACCTTCTGTGAAAATCATTGAAGACGGTTTAGTTGTTGGTTTTCTTACTGAAACCAATCAATTTGTACAAATAAACCCTCCTACACAACCTATTGATAAAGATGGTATAGAAGAAATAAAACATTCTAGTTATAGTTATAATGATAATGAAAAAAACAAAAGCGCGGAAAAAGCATTGACTACACAAAATGAATCTTCAATCGAGCGTATACAAATTATTCGAAATATTAATTTGGAAACAGAATTTTACAATATTTTTAGAACAATGGTTCGTATTCAATTGAACCAATATGAAAACCGTGCTATTCGCACTGAAATAGTAGAAACGATTGATGACCCATTGTTTTCTTATCGAGGCAAATTGAAACATGTAGTCAATGAATTGAAATCTCTATTGAAAGCTAAAATCATGTTTAAGGAATTTAGCAGAGAAGATTTAGATTCTATTGATAAAGTGATATTATGTGATGAAAATTGTAAAGATGAATCAAAACCAAAATATTGTTTGCTTTCAGATGATGAACATTGTGTTACTTTATTTCCTAAAAAACATTTGCTAAGTGATGGTGATAATGAAAATATTTATTATTTACGTATGGCGGATGAATTGATTCGATACAATAGAAGTCGATTGTTTATGTTTCAACCCAATGTGTATATGAATATTACGGATACTGAATATAGCATTAAAAATAACGAATTGTTTCTATTGGAAAGTAGATTAACAAGAGAATATTTTAGAAATTTATTACCTTATAATTCAGATTCATCACACAATATTGGTTATGATAGTGCGCAACCTGATAGTGAATATAGTGGTAGTATTCAAAATTATACTAATAAAATCGATTTAGAAGAACAAAATAAAATGTTGGAAAAAACACAGAAAGAGAAAAAAGAAGAAATTGGTATGAAAGATTTTATTGTTGATTGCATTGAACATACAAAACCGAATGTTATTGGAAACAATAAAGGTTCATCTTGGAGAATTGTTTTTCCAAATACAGCAAAAGAAATATTTTTTAATAAAACATTGAATTGTAGTTTTATTCCAATTATTTATGTATTTCAAGAAGTGTATTTTAATACAATTACATTACAAAATATAAAAACTGCATTATGGAAAGGATATCAAGACTTGTTCAAAAATAAAGCATTCGAAAATAAAGTATATTCATTGTTGAAACAACAAGGAAAAATAGATATGTTTAATAAAATAAAAAACAAAAAAGCGGATTTTGAAACGATTCTTTTTAGCGATGACTATTATATTACAGACTTGGACCTTTGGGTCTTTTGTACTGTAGCCAAATTACCTATTGTATTAATATCATCCACTTCTTTAAAATCATTAATATCTTCGGTGAATTGGCTCAAATTGGGTGGACGAAATATCAAAGGAGAAAAATATTTCTTTATTCGTTCGCCAGCTGATGTTAAAAATAATACTCCACCTGCTTATCATATTATTGATAATGGATATTCATTTAATGAATTAAAGAATGATATGTTTATAAAAGCAGAACGTGGTGACCAAGAATATACGAATAATATTCAATCCATTGTTTCGTTTTTATCCAAAACAACCTTAATTTCTCGAATAAAAAAAGTTAAATAATATTTGCACTTCAACATTTTATAACATTATATATATTATGAAAATAATCTTAATAATATATATTTTTGCATTGTTCATTTTATTTACACCAAATATGGTCTTTAAGATTCCTATAAAAAATAAATTGATATATTCATGTATTTATGCATTATTGTTTTCAATCGTTTTTTATTTTTCATACAATTTTTTGGGTAATATTGTTGAAGGTATGGATGAACCCAATGATTTAGAAAGAATTTTAATTAAATTAATAGAAAGATTTTATTATTACAAACGAAATCCTATAGAAAAGGAAAAACTAGTCATTGTTAATACAGTCGAATAAGGTGAACTAAATAGTAATGGTACAGGCACTATTGTTTACAATTAAAGGTCTTTTTCACTATGTATATATATAATGGAGTATAGTATTGTAATTTTGTTATTTTTTCTATTTATTGTTTTAAGTCCAAAAGTATTTATAAAAATGAATATTAAAAATAATTTATTGGTTACACTTATTCATGGTTTACTATTAGTAGTTTTATTGTATATTGGCGATTTTGTTATTAAACAGTTTCTTAACAAAGAAGGATTAGATTATATAGTCCCTCTTGGAACTTATACAGGTCCTGATGGTGATACAGTACCAATAAATGCTACTTTATCTTCCGGTGCTTTCAATGAAATACAGGATATTATTGCTGATGATAGTCCAGAAGAAGAAGTAGTCCAAGTTATTCATAATAGAGTATTAAGTGATTTTGGAAACAATGTGGGTTCTCCATATGGAGAATCAAATATACTTAAAATGGTAACAGTAGAATCCACTGGACAATCAAGTATGTTGAAGGAGTTGGATATGAAAGACAATATGTTGATTTCTTTTAGTTTACTTGGAAGTACTGATGGTAGTATTTTAGCATTTGGGTCTGATGAACAAAATGATGCTAATGGTGATATAAAAATATATATCGATACTAAACTTAAAGTTGATATTTTTGATAATGGATTTGGAAACTTATTTGAAATAGAACCATCTTCTGGACTAACTCGATATGATATTGTTAAAAATGGTTCAACATATATTATTTACCAAAATGGTACTTTACAAGGCAGTGCAGAAAATGACGCAAATACTGATGCTACTAAAGTATACATATATAATGCTAGAACTATTGGAGAGTTTTTAGAACTACAAAATTTAGTAGTTAAATTTTCAGAAAATCCAATTGATATAACAAGTGCATATATTGAAGATATGTTTTAAGTATTATAAATATAAATATATTATAATGCGACGTACATTAGTTAATTTGAATAAAGTCTATATTGTTAGACATGGACAATCCATATGGAATCATGATAGCAAATTTACAGGATGGACGGATATTCCATTAACAGAAAAAGGAAAAACTGAAGCAAAATATATTAAAAAATAAATCTGAAATATTATTCTTTTCTTTCGGTATTTATAACTTTGGGTCTATCACTCGTCTTGTGATATGATTAATGGTTTCCTACAAAATATAGTAGGTCTTTTTCTATGTTGTATCCATTCTTTC
>Ga0209632_10006254_pt1 | contig 10114 bp, 12 predicted proteins | sample COG_10_FD_184754 | JGI IMG/M metagenome (GOLD analysis project Ga0209632, IMG submission 184754) | Pelagic Microbial community sample from North Sea - COGITO 998_met_10 (SPAdes) (version 2) | ecosystem: Environmental > Aquatic > Marine > Neritic zone/Coastal water | place: Helgoland, sampling...
GTGCCAGCACATGTTGCATCTTATGCCGCGCTGGCAGTCAAGCGAGCGCATGATTCGACTTCAGACCATCATGGAGGACAGGCCAGATTTGGTGGAATCAGAGCTGAGCGGCGTGGCCGCCAACACGCTGCAGTCTGCGTTCCGGACCAGCGACGTCGACCAGATGTTTGAGCAACCCTCGCACAAGCCGCACCACGCCGAGCCGATCTTCCTGGTGATCGATCCCGCCGCCGGGGGGCCGCAGTCGGATTACGCAATGATCAGCTTCACGCGTTGGAAGGGTATGGTGCAGGTGCGCGCCCGGCCCGCGCGTCAGCTTGCCAGGTACGCGCGTTTCACTGCACACAACAGCGTCTCCGTCGTCTCGAACTCGTTTCTTTGCCACGCGGGCACGACGTCGTCCTGCAGGGCCTGGAAGAAGCCCGGGGCTCTGGCGCCGTGCAGTCCGCTTATGTTCAGCGACGGAACTCCTTTCACCACGTCCTGCTTCATGACGATGTCGATGTTCAACAACAGAAAGAACACTGCGCGCGCGTACTGCAGCCCCATTGCGGCGCGGCGCAGCATGCGCTCGAGAACCTCCGCGCTTTTGCCGCTCTGCTGCAGATTGTGCACAGAGAGGCGGCAGAGGCGCAGTAGCAAGTCGCGCTGTCCACCCCACAGCGCAAAGTGGACGAGGTCCGTGTACCGCTGCAGACGCAGCGGCGCAGCGGCCGAATCCGACTGCTGCCTCTCTGAGGGCGCCTGGCTGTGCATGTGCGCTGCTTGCTGACGTGTCTGCGTTTCGTGGTCGCAGATCATCGGCGTGGATGTGCTGCCGCTCTGCAAAGGTCCGCAGCCAGCCCTGCGCCTTTTTAGTAATTGATGTCCGCGGCTGGCCTGCTGGCTGTGTGCTGACGCGTGTCCGGTCACCGTACCTGCAGAGCCCGACAAGCAGTTTTCGATGGTGCGCTCGCACATTGCGCGTCTGCGCGCAGTGGACGCGGCGTGGCAGCAGTCGATCGTGTATTGCTACGTCGAGCGCAACCTGGGGTTTGAAGCTGAGCACCACAAGCTGAACCTCAAAAACGAGCCGTTGCTTGTGTTTCGCATGGATCCTGAGACGGACCGCTGCGGCATCTACACCACGCAAAACATCAAGCACGCAATGGCCATGCTGCTCAACACAATGCTGCGCGAGCACCGCGTTAATGTGCGCAATCCTCTTGTTGCGGCTGACCCGACCACTATAACGCGGCTGCGTGAGCAGATGTACGTCTACGGGTACCAGTACAAAGTGGCCCCCAACCCATTCACGCAGGACAAGTGCTGTCTGTCGGGAAAAGTAGGTGGCATGAAGGACGACCTTGTCGTCGCCTTGCAGCTCGGCATTTACTTTACAGAACTGGACAGTCAGCGGCACGCCACGTTTTGATGACGCTCGGCAATTGATCTGCAACTTTTCGTCTGAATTTAAGGCTGTTCCTGCAGCGGTATGAAAATTTTGCGCGGGCGCCGGAGATCGGTCTTATTCATATTTGGCACGTTTGTTTCGACGTGACGTCCCAGTAGGTCAACCTCCAGCAGCCGCACGTGTGGGACGCGGTTGCCGGTCGCCGCCTTCTGTTTAACGACCCACTTGTGCTCTTTTGTGAACAAAACAGTCTTTTCGATGCCAAACACGCCACGCGGCGTCGGTGTTCCAGCCTCGTACTCGACGGGCCGAGAGAGATCGTTGCTGCATCTGATCTCAAGTGAATTTTGAGAGCTGAGCTTGTAGATGGTACATGGCACGCGAAGCAGGTTGCACATAGCAATCGCGTGTATGTACGACAGCTCTGTGTATTGTGTGAATTGACTCCTGTTTGCGTGGTTGGTGTCCGGTTTCACCATCTTGTGGAAATAGCTGCACTTGGTGTTCACAAAGTCCTGGGTTTTGATCTCATGGTTGATTCCAAACGCCATACTGACGCCCCATGCTGCCTGCATGCAGTATGGTTTCCACGGGAACCAGAAGGGGCGAACCTTTGTCGTTCCATCTTCTACCAATTCGTCAATGTGATACTTACTGTTAAAACCGTCTTGTGCAAACTCGTCTATCCGCAACACGTTGCGCAATGTTTGATACTGTGCATCATTTCTGTCTACCCAGACCTTGTTGTGTTTTACGAGATGACACGAGACAATGGTTTCCTGCTGGGTTCCGTGGTCTTCTTCATTGCCTGAAAAAGGTTTTTGTTCTGCACAATCCAGGATGTTATACTGTAACGTGTGGTCCATCTCACTTTTAAACGTCAACACGTCAGCAGTGACTGCAGCGGTGTCTGCATCGGTTTCCATTGCATCTTCCGTGTCATCTCCTGCTGCAAGTTCGACCTCCATCGCATTTGTGGTTGGGAACAAATGCTTGCACTTTTTAAGGATAGCGTCGTGGTCTGTCAAATCCGGAGCTTTCACTGCTGTCTGATGCAGTAGCTTTCGGTAATACTGTTCATTCGCCATCAACTCTAGAAACACCAGCAGAGTCACACCGGTGTCGTTGTACAACTCAAACACATTTTGCTCCAGATCAGTTCCAAACTCGTCGTTTGCTTCTTGTTCTTTAGGTAGACAATGCATTCCCCGGAAAATGGAACACGTCCAATGTTTCATGTCTTTTGGCGCAGAGCCCCATTGCATGCGCATGCTTTCTGCCAATGCTTTCACCATGGTGCTCTGTTCTTTGACGTGGTTTGTTAGGAGTGGCGTTGTTGTCAGTTTTGTGGGGCCTGGTTCTTCGCTGGGCTTGTCTTGCGTGGACCCCCAATACAACTCATTGACTGTCAACTTGTGGGATTCATACGGGTCCAAAGTAAATGCAGGTGCAGCTGCGTCAGGAGCGTCCGTCATGGTATCGGTGCCGCTGTCTTCCATTCTGTTGAAAAAAAGCAGATCTTTTTAAATAGTCGTCAGTTGCTGCATCTCTGTGCGCGCGTGCAGTATTTAATTTTACCGATGGTGTTGACTGTGATGCCTATTGTTCCTTGTGACATTGTCAAGCAGGCAGCAGAGCACTTTATCCTGGTGAACAAAATTCCCAAACAAACGTTGGGTGCCTTTGGAGTGCCTGTGATGAGTGGAGTCAATCACCCGTATTTCAAAGTTGTCGAAGGCCACAATAAGGCCAGTCAGAACTGACGGCAAACTGGTGTGTGCAAGGTATCTCAAAGCGCCGTTTGGGTGCCCTGTGGCATTAAAGACAGCTATTTGGTGTGTGTTGCTGTATGTCCACAACATCTACAGACCATTGCATGCAGCCAAACGATGGTTCTGTGAAAGACCCAAATGCGGTCAGATCCCACTTCAAGACGTTGGACATTTCACACCTTGCATCACTGCAACGCAGCGCTGTCCCTGTTTTACAGCTGCTTGCGGTTGTGCTAGAAAACGTTGTGTCGCACTGTTTTCTACACAACGTCAACAAACTGGGACGTGCGTCGCGTTCGCTGGTTTTTTTGTTGAATAATGCGGCCTGGCTGTACCACGTGCTGCGCTATACCCAACCCATGAACGCACAGCAAACTCGATGGGTGTTTTTGCTACCGCACTGGGTCACGCTGACGCGGGTTGGCCGGAGCCGCTACGCCGGACACGACGCTCTTGCGACTGCGCTGCGTGGCATGCACAGTCTGCAGCTGCTGCGCCACCGGCACAAGCGGCGCGTCCGCCGCATGCAGCAGAACGAGCTGCGCCGGACGCGTTACACCGAACGCATGGGTCGCTTCATCACAGCACTGGCAGCGAGCAAACTGTCTTCGAGTCTGCTGTACTCTTCACACTGGGGTCTGCGCTTTCGCTTGGTGGCGCGCTGGGCAGACGACGAGTACGCCGAGCACGTGCTGCAGACGTGTGTGCAGCAACTCTGTGTGAGTTGGTATTTGACTCGCTACACAAACTATAGCCAAGCGCTGGAGCAACACGTGCGCGAGTTTGGTCATTACTCGCAGGCTGCAAACGTGGTTGCGCAGCATTACCCGCTACCGACGCAGTGGCCGTGGCTGCATGCCAACGTCTGACACCTAACCTCAGTAAGCAGCAGTCATGTGCCATAATTCATGCGTCGAGCAAGACAGGTGCCATGCATGAATCAGACACTGAATCGTTGTCGAGGAGGTGTTTGTGAGTATCGTGTCACAAAGAATGCGGTGGAAGAGACGACATAATGGTCTCCATTGTGTCGTCGGTCAGCTCCATCAACTTGCTCTTCGCGCCAAGGCGAACGTGCTGTGACATGGCCACTGCAATGCGTGAAGGCTCGTGTTTGTGCATCAACAGCTTGGAAATCAGCGATTTGTACGCAGTCGTGATGTCTGCTGCAAGCGAGGCGTCGATTGGCGACGGTGTCTGCACGGACTCGACCACCTGTTCGTCCGAGTCGGAGTCCGTTGCACTGTCTGGCGGTCGCGTGGCAGGGCTGTGGCTGCGCTGTTGCAGCAATGAGCCATCAATGCTGCATTGCTGATACTGATCAAACTGCTTGAGGAGCTCGTCCAGCACAGAAGCCTTGGCGTTGTTGCACACGGTGGCGTCCGCACCTTTTTGTAGCAAGCGCCAGACAGCGCTCAGCATACCGCGCTGCGCAGCCAGGTGCAAGGGCGTGTTGCCGTCGGCGTCTTGTGCGTTAATGTTGGCGCCGTGTTTGAGCAGGCATTCAATAGTGCGAATGTGTCGGCAGTCGCTACCTGGACTGTCGCGGTGATGTTGGCTGTGGCACGCGACATGGTGTGTCAAACTCTCGTGTAGCGCGCTGCGGTTCCTGCACGGCGTTATTTCGGTAGTAAACGTGTCGTTCACCCGCGCGCCGTGTTGCAGCAGCAACTCGACCACGCCTGGCTCGCACCGGGCGGCGGCCATGCCAAGAGCAGTGGGTCCCTGCGCCATGTGTGGTGGGACGAAATTAGGGTCCGCTCTTGTTTTCAGCAGCCGGCGGGTGGTCTTGGTCATGCAGACGTATGCGCCGTTTTTCATGAGCCGGAACAGCCGCAAGCTGCTTCGGTCCTGTCGCTCCTGTGCCTGTTGCATCGTCTCGATGCGCTGGCAGCGCGCCATCAGCTTGGCCACACAAGCGGCGTGTGTTGAGCGCTGGTCACTGTCATCGAGGTTGACAATTGCTACGCGGCTCAAGGCGCGTTCAGTCGTCCTGACACACTTGTAAGTGGGCCTGGGAGACATGTGCTACGGTGCAACAAGGTCTCTTAAATTCTTTGCTGCTCACACATTGGCTTGCGCGTCATTTTTGATTACCGGTGCCGGGCTGACCGATGTCTGATACTCTCTGTATTGACAGTGAGCCGCTATAAAGCTGCTCATTGACGTGCAGTGTCGTATGGTAAACTCCGTGCAGACGTTCGTGTTGGGGACATATCTATACACAGCGCTGTTCATCGCCTTGAATTTTGGTGTGTTCCAACTGCTTTCTCGCGTGGACTACCCGTGTCCGTAAGTCCTATTTAGGGTATTCCCGTCCAACAGACGCGACATGGCCAGCGCAAAGTGGATGACAGTTGGCAGCTATGCAGACGCGTCTGACGCGTTCGTGGACCGGTTCATGCAACTGCTGCGCACCAACCACACAACTGTGTCCGACGCGTGCGTGGCAAGCCACGACGGGCTGTTTGATTGTCAAAAATGGATGCAACTGTACGGCATCGAGAAGAAATACACAGACACACACGATGCCGATCTAAATGCCTTTTTGATGTGTATGTTGCAACACGGTGGATTTCCTGAACACCAAGACTCCGTGATAAAATCGCTGCAGCAGGCGCAAATGCATGCCCGAAATAACAGGTTCGATGGTGACAACACACTGGCACAGCTGCTAGGTTTACCGTTTGTGCTGCTGTACACTTTGGAGACATTTTTGAACGCGCTCTACGAATTCAAGCCTCTTTTGACTTGTGTTGATAATGTCCGAACGACGTTTGAAAAAAACGTGGAGGTTATGTCGGTCACTTGTACCACTCTGTTGACGCTGTACGTTGCTGAAGACACAGGGTCTTCTTTCCCCGCTGATTCTTCCAAAGAAACACCAATCAGAAAACATCCTGAGCAGGTGCCTGCGCTTGTGTGTAGCAGTCTACGTGACGTGGCTATTGGCGTCTTTCTGGTCAACCTGCGGTGCCATGCTGCCACACAAAACATTACAGGTCTGCATGCGCAAACAGAAATGACGGCGCTCGCTGCGAGCGTGCAGAAAACTCGCTGCATGCCTTGCAGCAATACCATTTTTTTTGGAATCAACCCAGAGCTGTTTGCAGTACTTTGTTTTGTGCCAGAAGAAGATTTGCCCGCTGCCCGCAAATTGTCTGCGGTGCAGGATTTGCGCTTGAGCGTCGCTGCCCATGCGTTTGGACAGCAACAGAATGGCTGTATGCGCGCATTTGACGCAGCCGGTAAGCTTGCATTTAAAACCGCAGACTCCGGAGAAACACTGTACAGTAGCAATACAGACCTTATGCCGTCGTATTTTACCGCCATGCTGGAGTGCTTGTGTCTCGCCAGTAACGGGCGCAAACCTATTGACAGAATCGGCAACTTCAAACGCCTTTTTGGGTCACATGATTCTCAGCATTGATATTTAAGGATGCTAACACGTTTCTGGTGCTATGTCGTTTCGACGAAGACCACCTGAGCTGAAAGTACAGTCGCGCGCAATGCCAGCGTTTGCCAACAACAACGTTGTGCAGTTTCATGACGGCTACCTTACAGAGTTTTCGACGCGCTTGCCCGGCAAGTCCACGTCCACTGGAATGCAGCAAAGTCATCGACTTGCTCTGCTTCGGAGCATGGCACTGCCGAGTACGTCGGCCACAACGCAGGTGCAGCAGGTGTCAACACCGGACCCCTCGGATATGGTCAATTCCGACACTGTCGCATTTGATCCAGCCACTGAAATCTTGTCAAGCAGTCCGGATGACGTCCTTGCTGCGCTGGCAAATTTTCCCATGTCGCTTGCTTTCTACAAAGTCTTTGGTGCAAACACAGAGGAAGATAGTGAAAACAACTCAGAGGAAGATAGTGAAAACAACTGGAGGGACACTGTTGCAAACTGCTTTCTGGGTTATTTGCTGCAGAAGAGAGAGACCGGCGACCCGTCTGGATTCGATTGGCACATGTTGACGACCGATAAGGTCCAAGAGATAGACAAACATGCATTTCGCATCCAGCTGTCCACTGCCATGACCGAGTTCTGGTCTGAGCCAATCATGTCTGATGGAGAAGATCCTATTCTTGTGTCAACGTATCTGGAGGAGTTCAAAGAAGCTCATTCCGACAGCGTTGAGAAGATTGATACCTGGCAGCAGACGTTTGAGCTTTTGGAAAAACAAGTGGAAAATGGGCGCGTGCAAGACCAAGACATAGTCATGCTGGCATGGCTAATTGCGATGTGGATGCGTGTTCCCGAAACCGCATTAGGGTTGAAAGTTGGTGTAAACGTGGACGCAGCAATTGGAAAAATAACGCAGCTGCTTCAGAACATGACAAAAGAAGGCAAGAACTTCTACAAATTCGCGACGCATACCACGGCCAGTCTGCTCAAACTGGCACTTATTAACATGAATAAACTCTCGACCACTACAGCGGTCAATTTATTGGGAAAAATCCGCATGGCAGGCACCAACATGATTCAACACTTGGTCGATAACGTTAAGCAGATGGCAACAACACTGAAACAGAGCGCGGTCATTGCTGCACCGTTCTTGGCTGAGTCGCAGATCGATGTGATCAAAAGCAGCACGCACTGGGCGGCGCCGCGCGTGCCAGAGTCCAACGTGGCGGCTGTGTCTGCCGTCTGCAACCTCGACGCGGCGGCGTGCAAGCCACGGCTGCAGCGCACGCGCATGCCAGCTAGCAACCTCATGCATCTGTACGACCAGTTGGCCATGCGCCTGCAGTAAGCTGTGGCCGCGACCCTTGTAGCATTTAGGAAGGCGTTTGCTGCATTTGCGATGACTAGTAAAACCCACCTGGTTGTGGTTGCATTTTATTCTCCTCCCTTTGACGACCCGCTGCTCAACCGCGTGACTGCGGCGCTCGACGCGCCTTTTTGCCACGTAGAGATGGCGTTTCCTCAACATCGCCCCCCCGGAGCTGACGGGCTCTATGAGACGATCATGGACGCTGTGACCGTCATGTTTGACGAGAAAGTCGAGATGGTCCCAAAGCGGTTCTCGCGTGACATGTACCAGCTCATGTATCTTCCAGTGACTGCCACGCAATGGACGGCGATGCGCAAGAAGGCAGGCGAAATTGCGGGCAGCAACGCCGAGTTCAGCCGATACGCAATGGCCTCCACGCTGTTTGCATTCCTGCCAACCAGCCGCAGCGCGCTCGACCCGGACGCCACGTGCTGCTCGATCCTGACCAGCCAGCTGCTCATGCACGGCGGCATTCTCCCTGCCACGACAAACCCCCGCCGCGTGACACCGTCAAAGCTGCGGCGACTCATCCTGGAGCAGAAGCACATTTCAGCGCCGTGTTTCGGGACAGCGCCGGTGCGCCTGCAGCAGGTCCGCGTGCAAGCAGGCGCGCGGCGCGGAAACCTGTGATGCTGCGAGCTGCCCAATCGTGCGGTAGCGCGAGGCGTGCGGGCGGCCGACCGCGCAGCTCACGCGTCCACCGCCGCACCTTCCGCGCCTGCGCGCTGGCCAAATGCGAGGCGCGTTGGGTCACCAAGCTTGTAAAGGTTCTGCTGCGCGCTGACCACCTGCAGGTACAGCCGCACTGCCCCCGCGTCCAGCACAGCGGCACCAGAGTCGGTGTCCACTGCATACACTGAGCGGTGCAACGCGCGCCGCACGTCGTCAAGCTCGCGCAGCATTGCGGCCAGCTTCACCGTGGGGTGCGCCATGTGCGACACAATGTGCTCGGTCACGTCGGTGACGTTGATGTCAGGTGGGGCGGTTCTGTGCTCTTGCACAATGTCCGCGCAGATCTGCAGCGCAATTTCGTCCACACCAGAGCGCGCAATTTCCTTGATAATGTAGTTGCTGTACTCGACCACGCGCGGCTCTGCCGCGTAAGCGCAAAGGAAGCACGGCCGCGGCACCGCTGCCGGCTCGGCCTCTGCGGTCGCTGTACTGGACACCCTTGCCCGTCCTGCCTCGGGGTTATCGCGAAGTGCCACCAGCATTGGCTCTTCGTCGTCGCTACTTGTCGCCATCGCTGCCCACTCTGCAGCATTGTCTTAAATGCGTCGCCCGATCAGTCGCACCGGTCTGCACACCATGAAGCGCTGCTTCAGCTGCCTGGCTACGGACCGTCGACTGTCTTGTCTGCATTGGGCGCCGCCAGTCGGCGCACCCAGGTCCGGAACAGCGCCACAATGGACAGTACAACCAACACGTCTGAAAACATTTGTCGGGTCTCCGCAGCCGACGGTAGCAGCTGCAGCCGGTTGGTCGACGGGTTGTACCCCACCTTGACCCACGCCGCGGGGTCGTCGCTTGTGCTGGCGAAACTTCCCAGCACCCCGTACATAATAACTTTGTGCAGCGTCAGTGGATCGACAGCTGTGCATGCTGCCAGATCGGTGGAAAGCGACCCCGTGTGCCCCACTGCGCTGCCGAGCGCGCTGTCGACAAGGCCGCCGAGAAAAGCAGCAGACAGTCCGTCGCCAGCTGCTGCGTCCACTGCAAGACTGCTGCCGTCTGTCGTCTCAAACACATGCGCAAACGCGGCACGTGCGGTGTCAGGGTCGAACACCATTGCTACTCAGTAGGCTGCACCCATTTATATCAACGTGCGCCGAGGACACGAAGGCTTGCGTATTTAAAGCCATGTGGTTGTGCAAATGCCGACATGAGTGACCAGGATATGTCGGACGACGCTGTGGGTGGGAAACGGCCCGTCCCGGATGAAGCAACGGGTGCGAAAGAACCCACTCCTGATCGCAAGAGGGGGAAGGATGGGAAGGATGGATCCGAACTGGTCCTATCACATACGACACCGCCGGACTCTGCGATGAATGATGATTTGACGAATAATGATGTCTGGATGAAGCGTGTTGCATCGCTTTACCGCAACGGTGGGTCACTTCTCGAAAATTACCGACCCGATTACACCCAATCATTTGTTTTGACGCCATCTCAGG
>Ga0209632_10006255_pt1 | contig 10113 bp, 9 predicted proteins | sample COG_10_FD_184754 | JGI IMG/M metagenome (GOLD analysis project Ga0209632, IMG submission 184754) | Pelagic Microbial community sample from North Sea - COGITO 998_met_10 (SPAdes) (version 2) | ecosystem: Environmental > Aquatic > Marine > Neritic zone/Coastal water | place: Helgoland, sampling...
CAATTTAGAATTCAATGATACATCTCCGGAAACAATAGCATTACTACTCATAGTTGCTGTATTCGAAACATTTAATGTGGAAGTTAAGATAGTCGCACCGGATACAGTTGTTGTACCACCTACGTTCAACTTCATATTCATGGAAACATCACCACCATCGTTAATAATCATTGCGACTTCATTATCATCGTAAAACGATGCGATTGCTTCTGAGCCGTGTTGTCTTACAATCAATGCCGGTCCAGTACCATTATTTGATAAATCCATTTGTTCTGTAACGGTGATTACTGTATCTTTTTGAATAAATTCTCCAAGAAAATTAATGTTGCCACTTACGTCTAAATCCCCAATTATCCGAACATTGTCTCTAAAATATGCGTGTCCACTAACATCCAACGATGTTCCATCGCCACCAACCTGAGCAAATCCAATTTTAGTTTTGTTATTATCCGATTTTGACTGATTGATTAATCTACGTTCATTATTAGTATCTTTGTTTATATATACTTCACCAGTGTTATCAATACTAATTGCGCCAGATTCAGAACTATCATCACCAATAAAATGTAATGTACTACTATTGAGATAAATAGATCCAAATGGCTTTTCTACACTTCCTAAATTAATTGTGTTTGCGACAGACGGAATGATATTCGCACTTACTTCAATGTCACCACCGGTAGTAGTGCGTATTTTTTGAGTTCGTGACGTAAGGTCAGTTAATCGCGTTTGGACGTTTTCGTTTACATCCTTGATGTATTGAAGTTTGTTATTTGATAAATCCACGAATGAACTGGTAGCGTCGTCATATACACGTACTTCATCAGATGATAATGTAAACCGGGACACGGTAGTATCTGACTCACTAAAAATATTTAAATTATTATCAGCACGGATATTGACATTTCCACCACTTACATCTAAAAACCCATGAACGTAACTCTGTTTTATATTATTAGAGTTACTTGAATTGTCTAACCATAATGACATTTGTATTTAATATATATAATTGTGATTTTTTATTTATTAGATAAATACATAAAATATTAGAATTGATGAACGACCCCACCTGGATGGTTTATGCTGCCTTGCACTTCCATTACATAACCACTTGATACATTTGTAGTGTGGACACCCAATGTTTTTTCAATATATGCGTTTTCTTTGACATTAATATCCGCATTTAATGAGACATCGTCTTGGACGTATAAATGTGATGCCATGGATACATCTCCGTAAATATCCACTTTTGTGTCAAAGGTTGCATGATTACCAACATTTAATAAACTGTTTATACTAACATCATTTTCCACAAATAATTTGGAATTGAATGATACATCATTTGTAACATATAATTTATTTGAAATGTTTGTATTACCATCTATACCAACATTGCCACAAATATCTAAGGTATGAGTTGTTTCGTAATTGAATAAATTGGGTATATTTACATAATATAGGTTTGTTATTGGGTTTTGTGAAGTAGCATAATCATATTCCTTAAATTGACGTGTGAGTGTAAAATTTTCATCATCTACTTTATATACATCAATAAACATACTGTTCGAGTCACTAATAATACTTTGCAATCCATTTTGTGGCAATTGTTCGGATGTGATTATATTCCAATAATTTATATCATTAATGTTTGATGCTGTGTTATCTCTGAAATATATAAATACGCCGTCTCCCACAATATATACTTCATTTTCGCTTTCCATATGTATTCCTCGCAGTATAGGTGTATTTATTCCAATATTTGTGATTGATGATGGTAAAATATTAGTCCAATTTGAACCATTATCTGTGCTTATGGATATAATATTTTCTCCAATAGCAATAATTGTATTTTCAGATGCATCTATATTGTGATATGTGCTTGATGTGTTTTGTGAACTATATACCATGTTATTTGTATTTGAATCTATCTCAATTCTTCTAATACCGCCGTCGGTTCCCGAACCTGAATCTGACGATGTGATAAATAAATAATTTCCGGTTTGTTTACTTTGTGTGATTGTTGTTGGCAAAGCAATACTTGACGGTTGTAATTCAGTATTATTAAATGGAGTAGGATTATTCTGAAAAAAACGCGATTGTAATGTGTTTCCATTCTTTGAAATATTATTACAATCAATATAAAACGTATTTCCTCCGACATTTTGATAAATTAAGTATAATTTGCTATTCACATAGTATGTTTCAATAAAAACAATATCATTAAATTCTGGGTTTGGATTTGTGGTTGTGTCTACAAGACTTAATGAAAAATAATACCAAGGATTAATGTCAGATATATTATTTGTAAAATATATATACGAATCATTTGTAGCTATAATGTGTAATGTTTCAGATCCGTGATTTAATGGCGTATTCATTGCAATAACCGCATTGTTTTGTGTTTTCCAAGTATGACCCGATGTAATTGTGCTACTTGGAAAAGTTGTATTCCAATTGATTCCACCATCGGCACTATAATGTATATTATAACTGAAAAAATTGTTACTATCTATTTGGTAACTTGACGGTGAACCAGATAAATACACGTTTGAGTCTGATTTAATCACACGTAAGCTATCTATTGACAATGTCAAAAAATTATTAATTTCGCCTCCGTTTTTGATTAATGTCTTACCATTTACATTAAATATATAATTCGGATTTGGGTTGTAGTCATTCACACCGATTGTGAATTTATGTTTATATAAATCATTTGTTGTTACCATGTGAATACACGGTTCGTTGTCAGCATATACGTTATCTTTCAATCCGATTACACCCATTGCCTTTCGTGTATCATATGGGAACGCACCGCCCGTAAAAACAGCGCCTTCGCCATTAGACGACGCAATAGTGAATTGTGTATTTGCGGATGCGTCATATCCGGATGTTAATGTCAACGAATTACCAGTTTTAATCAAGTCATTATTATAAATAAGTGGTTTATATGTTTCTTGAATACTATCACTTGCTTGTAATAATGGACTTGTAAATGTTAGCGAACCACCATTTGCAGTATTATATATAATTGCGGAATTTGGTGTTCCCAACGCGTCGGTTAACGTGTCATTATTGTAAAATTCAATTGAACTTGCGTTATCTGTTACGTATGTGCGTATACCATAATCATTTACGTTGCGATTTAATACTGAACTTGATGTTGATGTAGACGAAGATGCTACAAAATTATGCGTGATACCTGGACGTCCAACGATTTCGAAGGTGCCATATGAACCTACTTCATCCGGTAAATTCACACCTATACCATTTTGGTCGTTTCCTGTTATATAATCAATAGTATTTGTGCCTAAAAATAATTTTGTGATATATGTATCGTAGTCTAACATTGCATTTGTAGAAATATCTAATCTCAAAACGTTATCTTGTCCTTCAAAAAGTTGTAAAGCACCATGACCGTATATATCTTGAGCCACGTTAATTGAACCCAAGACTTCAAAAACACCCGAATATTTTTGTCGTAATAATAACTCGTCAGCAACAAGTGTTTTGACAGTAAATGTACTTTGGTTATCTGGTTTAGAGGTACCACCATATTTTTTCCATGAATTAGACATTGTTTAAATATTAGTGTATCCGTATATACATTAATACTGTATTTTATAATTGAAATATAATTCATTTTTTTTTGTTTGTTTTACTTGCTTTGGATGATTGCTTACTACGTTTTGTTGTATTCTTATATTTTCTTTTCTTTACGGTTTTTCTATTGGATTTAGTTTGTTTTTGTGTGTTAGTTTTATTTTGTTTATTTTCTTGGACTAATAATTTTTGAACTGCTTCTGTTGTTATCGGTGCGGGCGAATTACGCAAAACGAATAAAAAAGGATTATTATTTTTTGTACCTTTTACGATATGCTTATCGGGTGTTTCAAATTCTTCTACATATACATCGTTTACTACTTCGCCATTATGTACTTCGTGTAATCGCTGGGTATAATATTTTTCATACATTTTTATATATAATGTTTATACTTTTTTCACTGTGAAGAATTGCGTAATTTTTGAATTATTTGATGTATCTTGGATGATAATTTTGGAATTCTTTTTCAGTTTTTGTTCGCTTTCTTTATTGTCAGAAACATTTGGTTTATTGTTCTGTATATCTAAAATTTGGTTGTAATATTCAATAACCTTTGGATTTGCGTGTATAGTCAGAGGGTCAAATGATGAAATATGTAAGCCATCTAAACTCTTAATTCGCGACAACGCAACATATGTTTGTCCGCATTCAAATACTTGTTTTCCAATATCTATCTGAGCACAATCCAGTGTTGCACCTTGTATTTTATGAATTGTAATCGCCCACGCCCACATTAACGGAATTTGACTAATACATATAATAGGACAACTTTCTGATTGCCACGTATACTGGAACATTGTTTCTACTACTCCATTGTCATATTTGACAACTGGATAACTCTTTCCTTCGTGTTCTTGAAAATCCAATACTATTCCTTGACTTCCATTACATATACCCTTATCCATATCCAAATTAACACAAGACATTACTCGCGTACCTTTACGTAAATGAATCATATGTTCTACAGGAACACTATTCAATAATATGTTGGTTTCTATTTCTTTTTGTTGTGGTGTATATTTTTGATATTGTTTCAACATATAGGAATTAATTGGTGTATTATTTTCAACATATGTATTATTATCATAGGACACTTTTGTACTATATGTTTTTGAATCTGTTTTATCCAATGTATTATAATATTCTTGATTCACACGTTCAACATCTTTTCGTTTGGGGAATATCTTAGTGCAGTGATGTATTGTTGAATCACTAACCTTGCTATTAAGCACATCAATGCTATTTTCACTTATTTTTCCAGACCGGATTTCCATCAATATAGATTTGTATAGCGGATCATTTTGTCGAAAAATATGGGTTAATTGAATTTGATTTTGTTTGGGAAATGTGCTGTTCCACAATTTAGATTCAAAACAGAATTTGGAGGTGGTTTCGTCACCTAATGTACCAACCGGCGGCAATTGATAAAAATCGCCTACAAATATTACTTGTATGCCTCCAAATGGTTTATCTACTTGTTTAATTGCTTTACCAATAGCATCGAGTAATTCAAAAATTTTTTGGGACATCATTGATATTTCATCCACAATGAGAATTTTTGTTTTCTTCCATTGCGATTTTGAATACGAACTATGACATACAGAATATACAATATCCCGAATAGGTCCATTTGCACGTTTTATACCACTCCAAGAATGGATGGTGCGTGCTCCACATTTCAAAAGCAAAGCGGCACAACCTGTTAGAGCACAGATCTGCAGACCTTTATATCCCTGACTTTGAATATGTTTGATAAGTTCAGTTTTTCCCGTTCCACCAGGACCACTTATAAACAAGTTTTCGCCATTTTCAAATTTTTGGATAATGTATTTTTGTTCTTTCGTAAATTCCAACATTATATATATAGTTATATCAATTATATAATGATAGTGATGTTTCAATTTTATTGATGGGTTAATTTTAATGTGAATGTGAAATCAAGTCCATTTAAATGGATAATGCGGTCATATTCATCTACCAATTGAATAGATAATTTGCGAATATCGTTTTTACCAGTATATTTACGCTTGTCACTTATCAAAAAACCGTTATCATTATTTGCAACACATAATGTCCCGAAACCATATTTAGTCTTATCTACTACAATTTTTGCAATAATATTGTTGTTATTTCGTGAGCGACTCATCATTGTATTGAATGAACTTTGTTTTCCGTTTGAAAAATCGTCAATGACTAAATATAATACATTTGTAGTAATAGGCAACATATTTAAATTCTCGGCGTTAGCAGATTTGTATCCTGTATTTTGATAAGTTATTGTGGAATTGTTTGTATTGTATGACAATTCTACAAAACCCAATAACCAACCCATTTTGGATTTGAAGTTGTATTTGTCAAAATTACCATTTTTATCTACCGCAAAATCTATGATAAATTGAAAATCTGTAGAAGTATCCACATTATTACTATAAAATACAACTTTGTTATTATCCTTTACAGCAGTTAAGCGAGCAAGTGTTGTATTATTACCAGGCAAAGTATCATCAATTCTCTGATTTATTTCTATAATAATGTCATCAATGTTTGCATAATAATTTTCAGATATTGTAATCATATAGCTATCACCCACAACACCATCTTCAATTACAGTTGCTTTGAAATAATTATTTTCCAAATGCGAACTGATATTATAATAAGATACTGGTAATTCTACACTTTCTACTTGTATATCTAATACATTTCCAATATTTTCGTTCAAATCAATATTAAAATTCACATTATTTGTTACACTATTGTAATCACTTCTGAATTTTGTGTCTACGTTTATGTATTTTGTTTTAATATCCGGATTAACGTCTGTCATTACCATATGACTAGAATATTGATTTACTTGTGGTTCAGCAAATATTGTTTTATTATCAAAGTAATTTGACATTATTGTATAGTATATATTTATTTTATATATTTATATCAATGATGTTAAAAATTGAAATAAATGAATAATACGTATTATATAGAATCAACAACATGTATAATTGTAATCATTGCGGAAACAAATACAAAACAAAAAAAGCACATCAAGAACATGATATATTCTGTAACTTTTATCATAATGCTCTTGGACCAAATACACCTATGGAAAAATGTATAACAACCCCAAATATGGATATTGTATTTTATTATTTACAACATTTATGTAAAAAAGTAGATAAACTGGAAAAGGATAACGCAAAGTTAATGACACATATTGGTCGGAAACAAGATAAAAACCAACTTATTTCTTGGCTAAATGAAAACATACAAGGTGTAGATATTGGAGATTGGACGGCACGTATTGATTATGATAACTTATTTCACGGTATTCTGGAAAATGGTATTGAACGTGTCCTTTTGGATATAATAGACAATGACATTACCAACACAATTAAATGTGTGGGAAATAAATTCCAATATTTCTGTGTCTATCATAAGCACGAATGGAGTGTATGGGATCATAGTAGGATTGTATATATTCTAGACCATATATCGAATGTGTTTTTAGATATATTCACAAAATGGTCTAGCGAACACGAGACACTCATAAATGATGACACTGAAGAATATTTAAAACATTATAATAAGATTGTTCCGCGCAATTTGAATAAAATTTATGGAAATGTTATTGATAAAATGAAAGAGAATTGTAAGCAAAGCATATTGTTATAAATAGATATATATTATCCGTATAAAATTGATTATTTTTTATATATGAAGATGTATATAATGAAAACAATGGAGGATTTTTTGAAGAATAAGGTGGAACCCGAATATTTGACGTTGAAAAACGCACACGAACGCGATTCACACATAACTTTTGATGAAGGTCCACATATATATACAGTAAATGGTGATAGTTCATTTACATCTGTCACTACGTGGGTCCATAGCCATTTCGGTCATTTTGACGCGGATGAAATTATTGACAAAATATTGAATGGTCGTAAATGGAACAGTGATCCGAATTATAAATATTATCAAATGACAAAAGAAGAGATCAATGAGATGTGGGACGAAAAACGAGATAAGGCATCGTTGGCTGGAACATTGATGCATTACGATATTGAATGTTATTACAATAATATGAAAGTGAAAAATGACTCTATTGAATATTCGTATTTCAACAAATTTGTAGAGGACTATCCGGAATTAAAGGCATATCGCACTGAATGGATGGTATTTTATGAAGAAATGAAGTTGTCTGGTTCTATTGATATGGTATTTGAACTTCCTGACGGTACTCTTCAAATTTATGATTGGAAGCGATGCGAAGAAATTGTGTTTGAGCCGTTTTTCAGAAAGTTTTCACATACAGAATGTATCAAAACATTACCCGATACGAACTTTTGGCATTATAGTCTCCAATTGAACGTGTATAAAACGATTTTAGAAAAGAAATATGATAAGAAAATTAGTGGATTGTATTTGGTATGCTTACATCCTAACCAGAAAACTTATGACAGGATAGAGGTTCCATTCTTGGATAAAGAGATGAATGACCTATTTGAATATCGCAAAACACAAATATAAACATAATGTATAATATAAAGTATTATATGCAATTATTTCATTTTTTCACGTGTTGTTTTTCATCAAACACGGTTATTGACGATCCACCAAAAACATCATATGAATTGTTATTTGATAACGAAAATCCGAGGTTTAAATCGTTTTCAAATCTAGAAACTAAAAACAGTAATATTGAAAACTACTACTATAAGAAAGATGAATACAATAATGTACTGAAGGATATTAACAATATCCAAGAGTCTCTTTGGAAATCGCGTATATTAACATATACAATCCGAGACAAGCAAGTATTTATGTATTACGACCCTTATAAAATGGGATTCACATATTATTGTTCTGAATCATTGCCGTATGATTTATTAAATATTATTGCAATGAAGTATGTTCGTATTTTTCATTGTTATGATTTTTTCATGGATAATAAAAAAACATATTTTGAGGATACTGAAACTACTAGCGAAAACAGTGAGAATGAAGGACTAGTTGTGGATATAACTAACGAACACAAAATAGTAGAAGAAAATAATAAACCAACTTGTTTATATAGACTCCATTATATTGAACTTGATAAAAAAAATAAACCAATTACAAAGGGCCCGTTTGCAAAATTAAAGAAAAATAATATAAATACGACGATGGATAAAACGAATAATGATAATGATAAAAATAATGATAATGGAAAGCAAATACCGAGTATGACTATTCCTCGTTGTAAAAATAAGTTCATTCATGGTGGCAATTTATATAATTTTGAAATATTGAAGAAGGATAAAACAGAAAGTGGATTTCGTTCTCCTGTTATCGATAATATGAAAGGGTTTTCATATAAAGATTTTAAAGCGTTACAATAATAACTATTTTTGATGTGCTTTCCATTCTAAGAACCCATTACTTTTAACTAAATCATAAGTGCTACCCAGATATTTTTGTGCTACTTCCAAAGCAAACCTCTCTTCATCGTTTAATGTTTTCAAGTAGGCGTCCGTTTGTTCTTGGATTGTCATTGTCTTTATTATATTTTTACATAATAAAGATTCGGTTTATACTAAATCAATTTTTGTCTATGGAAAAGGTGTTTGGCATGTATTTTTTTCTTCATAGAATACGTCGTTATTGATACATAATTGAGTTAATCGTGTAAGATAATCACTTTGTGTAATAGATGTATATTCCTCCTCAGGTTTTGTAATATTACAAGTGATTTCTGATACTGCGGTTGATGGTAAAGTATCACAAGAACCTCCTTCAGTAGTTAATTTACTGCTTGCAATGGTTTTCTTGGTGAGTCGTTCTATATACACACTTTGAATACTATTGTTAATATTTGAGTTTCCGCGAGGATTGAAACTGGAAAAAGGTTGAGGACGCAAAACATATTTGTATTTATTACGTATCATTGCTTTTGTATTCATTGATGATTTTTTTACGACTGTTGGATCATTTAAACATAAACAATTGTCAGACTTTATAATTGTTTGTCCGATATAACTTTTATTACGGCGGGTTCCACTTAGTGAAAAATTTATCTGATTTGTACTTGCTGTTTTATATGTTGCATTTGTTTTTCTTTTTAATGCGACAATTGACATTTATATATATTTGGCATATTTTATTTGATATTAAAACTGATATACTACGTGATTTGTAGTTATACCCTTTACATCTAATGTATCGTGTATAGTAGTAGCGCTACTGAATGATACATCACCAGATACGTCGAGTGTATTATTTACATAAAGGTGAGAACTGAGAGATACATCCCCTGACACATCTAATAATCCATTCATAATACTGTTATTATTTACATATAAGTGTGAGCTAAATGATACATCACCAGATACATATACATTGGAACCGAAAGACACATCTCCGTAAGTATCCAATTTGCTTACCAATGTAGTGTTGCCATCTACATTGAGACTACTATCTATATCCACTGATGATTTAAGATTTGTGGTCCCATTGATTACCATACTTCCAGACGC
>Ga0209632_10006256_pt1 | contig 10113 bp, 8 predicted proteins | sample COG_10_FD_184754 | JGI IMG/M metagenome (GOLD analysis project Ga0209632, IMG submission 184754) | Pelagic Microbial community sample from North Sea - COGITO 998_met_10 (SPAdes) (version 2) | ecosystem: Environmental > Aquatic > Marine > Neritic zone/Coastal water | place: Helgoland, sampling...
TTGTTCGCCAAAACAATGTCTACATTGGTATCCGTCCATACATAGTCTACTTCTGGCATTTTTGCTTTTTCAGCGGGGGTTGTTACCGCGTGTATGTACGGAATAACATCTCCACTACGTACTAATTGTATAATTGAACCGATACCAATCTTATTTTTCTCTATAAATTGACCGTTAAACCCAGTCGCATATTCTATTTTTACTCCGCCAATCGACACTGGACTTACACGAACACGAGGTTTCAAATATCCGTCTTTACTGGCCGTCCATATTACATCCGTCACATGTGTTTCCGCGACTTGATCTGAAATAATCATTTTAAAAGCGAATGCATGATCTGGGTTTTTATTTGTGCGTTGATATATTTCATCGTTTGCTACGATAATTCCGTCTATTTCATAACTGTAATGGTCTCTCCATTGAGTCAATAAGTTGGATAAGAATTCATTCGAAAGAGTAGATTGTATATCGTGTTGGACGGTAAGAAACCCATTGTCTTGTAAGAATTTCATCTGTTGTGAAGGAGACAATACTGGTTGAATGACTTCATATGCAACAAAATCGATATCTTTGATTGTATTATCGATCTTCTTTCGATTTACCAATCCCGCGACCATATTTCTTATATTTGCGAATTTAGACTTGTATTTATCTTCGAACCTTTTTTTTTGTATAATGAATTCTCCGCGAACAATCACATTCGGAATTTTTGGAATATTTGAGAGAACCGTTAATAGCTTTGATACGTCTTGTCCGTAAGTACCGTTCCCACGGGTAAACATTTTCCGAGTATTTCCAACTGTATAGTATAGACCACTTACACCGTCCAGTTTACAAGAAATCATATATGGACCCTTGTATTTTTGACACCATTGAATGAGTGCAGTTGTATCCGGTTTTATCTTATCCATAGAGGGCATATTGACTGGCAATTGTACTTTTTGCTTTTCGGGTACTTCTGAACCGATTTCTTGCAACGCAGTGGCCTTTGGAAATTTGGTCTCTAAATATTCTTTCGCGATGTCGTATTCTGCATCTGTTAATATAGGTGGAATATTATTTTTTTCATATCCATGGTATTGCCGATTTGCCTCTTCAATCAATTCATTGAATTGAGATTCATGTAATGACTGCAATATGACAATTCCATGTGTTTTAAAACTTTTCATAATTTCTTCTGTCGAGGAAGATCCATCACGTAGTCTAGCCTTTTTCATTGTTCCTTTGTTTGTTTGGTTAGATATATTAACGATTTGTTTTTTATATTCTTCACAAATACCTTCTTTGCTTCTTCTAAAACCTTTCGGGCATTTTTTCGTCTCATTATGTCTGCGTATTTCCATTTGATTGTATATTCTATATGAATAAAAAATTATTTATTAAGAGAAGAAAGCGTTTTCCGTCTTAAAGTCTTACAGTGTTTTTTGGCACAATTATCTCTCGATTTCATCACACGAAATAATTTTTTTGTATATCGATCGACACATTTTGTATGGGCTTTTTTATTAGATTTCTTTATAGATTTACATTTACGTATTACATTTCGCCATGTATTGAATTGAAGTTTTCCTAATGATTTACGCGATATGATCGATTTACATTTTTTATCTTGACATTTTAGATATCGTTTTAATACAGACATGTATATTATAATGATAATATTTTTATACTACTGGATATGATGGTTGCATTGCGATACCGCATACCCCCTTTGTGCGTGTACTATCAGATTTGCCAATTTTGACATATCCTTGTTCTCCCCAACTAGAACCCCAACTGTTCTTTACAAGCCAATATGGTGTATTGTTTTCTTCTCCATATCCGGCTACCAATACACCATGGTCTAGGTTTGTTCCACATGCATCGCTTGTGATTACACCTCCCGTATATAGTTGGAATGTTTTAGTATCTGCTTCAATTGCAACAGAAACTGGTCCAAGAGCGACTGCTTTTTCTAGATCAACTTCGTTTTGAGGAGTTACATCTACACATGAAGTGATAGTGACAACTGAATCACATGATTTGCAACTTCCAGATGACTTCGCGGTGTAGGAATAGGAGTCTTCCGTACACATCCCGTTATCAATTGCATATTGAAAGGCGCCGTCCATAAGCCCTCCATTGCAACCGTGATTACCGTATTTGACCCCAGCCGAACAGTCAACGAGTTGTTGCTCGGATAAAGATACGAGCTTTCCGGTTGAAATTTGCCAAGCACCTTCCATTGCTCCAGTTGCACTGAAAGACCAACAAGAGCCACATTGACCTTGGTCTTTTACTGGAGTTACTGCACCTTCTTTTCTCCAATCGAGTTCACTTGGGGAATCACTAGTACTTCCTACGAAAGCTTTGCAGGAACTGCTACCTACCATGTAGTTGTTTTTGATAGATTGGAATTCCTCAAGAGATAAATCGGCAAAAACGGTTTCTCCTAAAGTATAATTTTTCTGGATGGAATTTGCACTGGCAACATAATCCATGTTTTCTCGGTATTGTTGGAAACGATGTTCGAGTGATTGGAGAGAATCATAGAATTTGTCATGGGTTTTCATAAAATTCATAAAGTTAGACCAATGATCTACACATTGGATGAGCGGTAAAAAGAGTAGACTGTAAAAGATTTTCATGCTTACTAAGTTAATTTAAAAATCTTTATATACTTATTAAGATAAATTAATAATATGGGTCATCTAAAAAGATAATCAAAAAAAGGGTATAAATAATTTATTCTATAGAAAGTATCGATAATGAGTAGTGCAGCGCTTGCAAGAAAACGTAGGGCCAATATGCCAACCGCTTCAAATGAAGTACCACAAAATGGAATGTCTCCGTCACCACCTTCCCAACAACAAAGAGTCAATATGACAATTCCTCAAGTATTGAGTGTTTTTGAAAAACGAATCATGGAAATCGAAAAACGTATTAATGAGACAACAACTCAAACGAATGAGGTAAAAACGGAGGAGACTACCGTTAGTACGGATGAGGTGAAACAAATGTTTGATGAATATGAAGAACGTTTTGAAATGTTACTTACCCAGATAAATCAAATAAAAGAAATGATGAGTAATCTCCAAATGTATACAATGACTGTAAATAAAACTTTATTAGATCGTAGTGGTATTTTAAGCGATGAAGAATTAAATGGATTGCCTTCTCCGGGTAACATGATATTACCAGAAACACAGGTAGAGGATATAAATATGACATCTATCGTGGAAGAAGATAGTGAATCTGACGAAGCGAATAAAGAAAATGTCGGTCCAGATTTGGGCTAAATATTCTATATGATATTACTAAAAATATAAAATTTCATATAGCGATTACAGATTCTTTCGAGAATATCCCCCCTTTGTTTTTCTCAAACGTCTAGAGTTCTTCTTTCTGCGTTGCTTCCGTGTTTTTTTATCTTCAGATTTTTTTGCTTTTGGTTTATATTCCTTTTTAGCATCTTGAATCGCATTTTGTAAATTGTACTTTTCATTTTTGCTTCTACCGAATTGAAGTTTTTCATTGACTAAAGTCAACCATGGATTTGCCATTTTTATAAGATAACTCTAGAAAATAAAACGATTATAAAAATTGATAAATATGAAAAAAAAAGTTATATAACAAAACCACTATTAGAAAACTGTCTTAATAATATAGAAATCATGAGAGCATACGTAATAACCGCCCGACGAAGACATCGACGACATAGAGCATACTTGAATGGTACTTCGTCGTATTATAGTAACACATGTAAAGCAAAATCCCAATCATTTGAAGATGTCGTATTTTTCTGGACGATTGTTATTATTTTGATGATACTGGCGTTTCGATAATCCCTTGAAGATTACTTTAATAAAAAGAACTTAAAATATTTTCCTTTGCATAATTAAAAGAATGTCAAATACAGTAGATGTATTACAAGAGGCAATGAAAAGACAACATGAATATTATGAAAAAAACTCAAAAAATATGATTTTTAAAAATTCACAAAAAAACGACTGTGCGAATTATGTATCCACCAACACTAATTTGCAACGCATGATACAATGTACTGCCGTGATAATACCCAATACAAATATCATATATTACAATTACTTATTATTCAAAACGTATGCAAATGATGACAATACTCAACCGTTGATGGTACATATCACGAATTTAGTAAATATATTAATTGAACGATATTCAAACTTTGAATTCCATGTGAATTTAAAATCTTTTTCCGTATCTGCATGCCAACGGTATTATCCGTATATTCATTCTATATTTGATACACAAAAAAGCTTCATACAAAATATAAGTAAATTTGTAATATACCATACACCAAATGTGATTCAACAAATGACACGGATGTTGCATCCTTGTATTCGTGATTACACTTCTATCATAGAGTATGTTTACGAAGATAGTGACAATCGGATACAAACATTATTTGCATAGAAACAATATGAATACACCATCTTGTATTATATCAAAATGCATTTAGAAATAACGAATCTTCACAATGCAGAAATTTTCGTACATTGTTTGCAACATATGAAAGTCTTTACAGATTGTATTAACATTATATTTCAAACCGATCATCTGTATATTCAGAGCATGGATGCGACTATGGTAGTTATCATGGAACTACGCCTTCCCGCGAGTTGGTTCGATAAATACGAGGTAAAAGAACCAAATACAATCGGTATTAGTACAACTATATTGAATAAGGTTCTCAATGTAAGAGACAAACAACAAACAATTCGTTGGAGCACAGAAGAAAAAAACGACCATTTATCTGTTTTTTTTGAATCTGCAGAATCGAAATTGATTTTTGATAAATCGTTTGAGATTCCATTAATGGATATTGACACTGAGTTGATGCATATACCAGATGACGTAGAATATTCCGCAGACATTACATTGCCATCTCTCACGTTTAGTAGTTTAACGAATCAACTAAAACAATTTGGTGACATACTTAATATTTCATGTACGGAAGAAGAAATCAAGTTAGAAGCAGAGAGTCAAGAATTCGGTAAAATGAAGACGAATATTCCTATTCAAGATTTAGATGAATATGCAATTAATGAAGGCGAGACTATCTTGTCTAGTTATAGTCTGAAATTGATTTCAAATGTTTGTTTGTTTCAGAAAGTAGGTCAACAAGTGTTTTTAGGATTGAGTCTATCTTTTCCATTAAAAATCCAATATCGTATTTGTGAAGGCGCAAAGATCGATTTTTATATTGCACCAAGAATTGATGATGCATAAGTTAATGATGAGATAAATTATATATAATGAAATAATCAGATTATATATAAAATTTTAACATCCATGGCCGATTGGATATATTTCCTATTGTTTTTTATCATATGTGTTTTTTATTTTCACGTCCAACAACAATGGAAAACAAGTGAAGAATTAGAAATATATGAATACCAATACTCGACTTATGAAGGGCTTCAAGAAACATGTAAATGTAAACAGCCTTTTCTTTTTTATTTTCCACATGACCCACTCGCGAGACCTAGTCAGTTAGAAGATATTTGTATAAAAGACACACGAGAGATCAATCACGATACTCTGTTATTATCTTTTCGTAGCGGTTATGCTCTGATGGAAACTGACAAAATGTCCCATTTTTATAGCTATCGTAATAGACACGGGATAGAAAACAATCCCGCTCTTTTAAAATGGTTTTCTAGTTTTGATTCGTTTTTAAAACCTTCTCTCCATTATTCTTCAGAATATGATTTGTTGTATGGATCTAAAAAAACATGCACAACAACCACAATATATTACGAAAGCCATAATTTTTTATATTTGCCTTCCAATGCAAATCAATCTTCTGTTCGTGTTAGAATGACCCCTTATAAAAGCCAAGCCTTTTTTGATGTAAACTCTGATTATGTAAATTATGAATTTTCGACCGACTATAATTTATTTAATGATAATCATACAGAAGTGAAAACAATCGAATTTTTACTACAACGCGAACAAGTTTTATTCATACCTGCATACTGGTTTTACAGTATTGAATTTCAAGAAAAAGAAAATGAAGTGTGTCTATTTCGTTATACCACATATCCGAACTTATTTGCAAATACAAAACATAATTGTTTATACTTAATGCAACAACAGAATATAGAAGAACAATGGTTAAAACCCTTGTATAACTCTGAAAAAATAATGGATATTGAGAGAAATGACGAGTCTAGTACCGACGAAAATAACAATGGCGACGAATCCTTACTCGAAAAAAAAATACAAAACGAGGAATGTAAAGAAGATGTTATCAATAATCTATTAGACCAAATTAGTGTTGCAAAATAATTTTTATCGTAATCTTATGTAAGCGTTTATATACAAAGACGGTAATAAGGAGTTTCTAAGGAGGTGGGGCTATTTCTTAAAAATTTACACACTTGACCGGGTCTTATACAAATCGCCAATGCTTGCGGATCATATCTGGATAATTCTGGAAGCTGTTTTAGATTTTCAATTACGTATTGTTTTTTCATTTGTTCGACATCTGTCTCATTCATTATAGATACTTTTGGTACAAGACAATGTTCGAGAATATTAAATTGCAATCGCTTTAGATTATGAACGACCACAAAAATATTATTACTTTCGTATAAATATGTTAAATGACTTAATATTGTGTCATTTGGTTCTCCATCGTAAATAATGCATAAACAATCCTCTTTTTTTAGTGTGTCTGACATTGCAAAAAGGTCATCTACAATATTATTTATACTGTTTACATTGAATGTGCCATTTATAAAATATTTGATATAGGTTTTATGAATTGATATGGTAGCCGCTTCGTCTTCTTCTTTTTTTCTGGTACTTAAAAGCATATCCAATTGATCGTTATTTACCATCGCATCAATTTCATTAATACTAAAACCACTATAATCTTGAACGTCATACTTATATACGTCTTCTAGTATATTCAGTATATTCAGTCTAGATTTATATATTTGCGTGATAACGTTACGTACTGACATTATTAATATATTAATATATAAGATGATTATGTATTAATGTTTAAACCCTATTTCAATTTTTTCCTTTTTTCCTTTTTCTCAATTCTCTTTTTTTATAATTAAATTTTTAAAATCGATTGGAGAGGGCGTAGATATAGAAGGAATATCTGTATCCTGAACTAAACCTGTATGTGACGAAGGAATAATTTCAGAATGATTAGAATCATTATTATTATGCGATTGACTACCGTCTGCATTATCTGTACCAGTTGACTGATCTACCCCACCTTGATTAAATATCTTGATGATATTCACCATCGGTTTTTGACCGTCTTGATCTGTATGGGGTAATGAAGTTTGATCGGGTCCAAGAGGATTTGCATTGTCTGTCATATCCATAAATTCTGGAAAGTGAATATGGTCGTAATTTTTCCCTAAAGGTTTATAATCGAATAAATCTGGTATTTGAATGTCTTTATCTTCTACAATCTTTCGTGAATCTTCAACATTCAAGTAGTCTAAATCTTCTGTGTCAATTGTATATCTTCCGTCTGGTAATGTGCTATGAATTTTCCATCTTCTATCTGGTTTCACGTCTCCATTATAAAGCACATCCATACCTTCATTTATCTCCTGAGTATTATAGTGGTTTCCTCCTTGTTGGACCCATTGAGGAGGAGGCCCATCGGGTGATTGTGGAGTTTTGAATTTGGGAGGAGGAGGCCCATCTGGTGTTTGTGGAGACAAATATCCTGGAGGTTCTCCGTCTGGACTAAGCGGATCTGATCCATATATTCCAAGCTTGCGTTTTACTAATTCGTCCAATACTTTTTGCCTTGTCATAAAATCGTAGTTTTTATTGAATGCTCTTTTTTCCTTGTCGGAAAAAGCCAAATAGATGTTCGCTTGTTCGCCACTATAACCTTGGATCTCTAAATTAGGATATTTTCCTACCATTTCTGCAGGTATAGGTTGCATATAATCGTATGGTGGAGTTGGTGCTACATATTGATATTGGATCATCTCAGTATTCTTTTCTTCCTTGTCTGGTGAAGATTCTAATCCTTCTTTTATTTGATCTATAACCATTTGTGGAGTTGCATTTTCTTGTCCTATACATAAATCTATATTATTGGAAAACTTCATATTTTCGAATTGGTTTACATTATCATCTGTAATCAAATGCATTCGTATATTCATCGCTTGTAATTCTTGCATTAAAAGTTTTAATGAATATGGTACTCGAACTATACTGAAACTGCGTCCATGTTTTGTAATTTGTTGTACTTCTAATTGCTGATCTTTTTCTACAGAACCAGAATATTGTATGGGTCCATCTGCACTAGGACTAATTAGCAAGTCTTTCGCAGGGTTATAGATTGCAACCATACCTGTTTTATTACATACCGCCATCTGATAACCATCCGCACGTTCCATCATACTTTCATTTAAGAAAGCGTTTAATCCATGTGAAATCACTGCGTCACGTTCCATTTCTCCAATACGTAATCCACCGTCATTTGCACGTCCATGCACTGGCTGTCGTGTTAGTGCGGTTAATGGACCTGTACTTCTGTAGTTAATTTTGTCTTTTACCATATGTTTCAGACGCATATAATAGGTTGGTCCAATAAAAACAGAACATTCTACTTGTTTACCGGTAAACCCATCATACATAATTTCGTCTCCACTTGAATGGAAGTTGTGTTTCGTAAGAACTTCGCCAAAAAGACCTAATTTGTTTTCACGATTGTAAAAGGCGGTGCAATTACCAGATGTACCTTCCATAAGACAAGCTTTTCCGACTATACATTCAATCATTTGACCGATAGTCATACGCGAAGGCAATGCATGTGGATTAATAATCATGTCTGGTCTTACCCCCGATTTGGTAAATGGCATATTTTCTTCTGAAATAATCATACCAACTGTACCTTTTTGGCCTGCACGAGAAGCGAATTTGTCACCAAACATAGGGATTCGTTCTTCGCGAATACGAACTTTGGCAATTCGTTGTCCTTCTTCTCCTTCGGTAATAAAAGATTTATCTACTATTCCCAGTTGACCCTTCTTCGGTACTTTTGATTCGTCTTTTCTCAAGTTTGTCGTAGAATTCAATAATGTCGATTTTCCAATTAAAATGGTTTTATCATCAACCGGAGTATTTTCTGGTATTAGACCAAACTCATTTAATTGACCGTAGTCATAGTCTGGTTTCATACCTTGGATGTTATCAATATGTGATACATTTCCAATCAATGTTTCTTTCATTACTATGTCGTTTTTCACTTCTTTTTCTTCATGCGCTTCATAGGTAGTATAGTAAGTTGTGCGAAAAAGACCACGTTGCAATGCAGCTTCATTGATTAACACCGCGTCTTCTACATTATATCCTGTATAACACATGATGGCTACAATCGCATTTTCTCCATAAGGGTTTTCCTGATGATTAATGTATTCCAAATAACGAGACTTCACAATGGGGATCTGTCCGTTATTTAGTAACACCGCCGTTTTATCCATACGTACTTGATAATTTGTGCTATATAGAGAACAGGCTTGTTTACTTTGACCGCATGAAAATGAATTTCGAGATGCCGGATTATGTTCCAAATAATTGATAAGGTTACACATAACACCATAACAAGTAGATGGATGAATTTCACAGTGAGTATATCGCGAATTTTCTTGGACGCTTTCTGAACTCATTGCAATATAACTACCCTCTGTTTCTTGCGTATCTATATATTCTAGAATTGCTTTTTCATGTGAAATGTGTTCTCCTTTTTTTAATGTTTGATAAAGTTCTTCCCATGTATAATATTTTCCTTTGTATAGATTATATTTTTTATCACTCTTTGGATGAAAGCCGGAAATGATTTTTTCCCATTTGTGTTTCTTATCTGGATCAATAAGAACAGATTCAATCTTAGACCATGAAGAGTCATTAAATACAAACTTTCCATTGATATCTTTATAGAATATAGGGCGACATAGACGTCCGCCTTCACAACTGACAACAATTGTATTGCGAGTAATATCAAATATCACACTAACAAAAATGGGGATCAACCCATGACGACGATTTATCTTAATCGTTTCCACAACTGTTTGAGGATCTGCTACACAGCCAACCCAAAACCCA
>Ga0209632_10006259_pt1 | contig 10111 bp, 5 predicted proteins | sample COG_10_FD_184754 | JGI IMG/M metagenome (GOLD analysis project Ga0209632, IMG submission 184754) | Pelagic Microbial community sample from North Sea - COGITO 998_met_10 (SPAdes) (version 2) | ecosystem: Environmental > Aquatic > Marine > Neritic zone/Coastal water | place: Helgoland, sampling...
GCAGGTCTGGTCTCCATTCTTACGGAAAACCGTTACGGCTCGGAAGATACCGAGGAAGCGCGGGCCCGTAAAATGTTTCATGATTTATGTGTCGATGCTTACCGGCAAGTAGAGCCGGACCCTGAATTTATTGATAAATTGATGGGTCTTTTAAAAATCAGGAAAGCGGCTGGTGAAACCTTCGATGTGGCAATCCGCACGCCCATGAGCGTCATTCTTGCATCTCCTGGTTTTATATATCTGGATGAGCCCAATAAGGAAGAATCCAAGCGAACCCTTACGGATCGTGAACTTGCCGTACGGTTGTCGTATTTCCTCTGGAGCCGTCCGCCTGACTCGGAACTGATCTCATTGGCGCAAAAGAATGAATTGAGTAAGCCCGAAATTCTCAGGCAGCAGGTGAACCGTATGATTACCGATCCACGCTCTGATGATTTTGTATCCGGATTTGTTCACCAGTGGTTGCATATGGAGCGGTTGGATTTCTTTCAGTTCGATACCAAGTTGCACCGCGAATTCGATGAAAGTGTGCGGGCATCTGCCCGGAAGGAAGTATATGAATCCTTTGCTTTGCTGATGAGAGATCGGGAGGAAGGCCGACTGGGTAAATTATTAAAGAGCGATTATGTCATGATCAATGGCCTGCTCGGTACCTATTATGGAATTGATGGAGTAAATGGTGATCATTTCCGCAAGGTTTCTCTGCCTGCTGATTCTCCACGCGGGGGACTGCTTGGGACCGCTGCCGTGCTTGCCATGGGCAGTGACGGAATCGAGAGCAGTCCTGTCGAAAGGGGGGCGTGGGTATTACGATATCTTTTGAATGATCCACCACCTCCGGCACCCCCCAATGTTCCACAACTTTCCCGCTTGGCCGACAAGCCTCTCACCGCCCGCGAACGGGTTGTTGCTCACCAGGAAGAACCGCAATGTGCCAGTTGTCACCGCAAGATTGATCCGATCGGGTTTGGGTTGGAAAACTTTACCGCCGCCGGTAAATGGCGGACCGAAGACAAGCATGGGAAAAAAACCTATGATATCGATCCATCCGGAAAGTTTCATAAGGGTCCGGAGTTTTCCGACTATTTTGAGATGCGCGATTTGATTGCCCAGCGGGAGGATGATTTTGCCCGTGGGTTTACCGAGCACTTGATCGGATACGGTTTGGGCCGTCCCTTTGGGTTTACCGACGAGGATTTGGCCAATGAAATTACCTCTGCCGCGAAGAAAGAAGATCATTCCGTCTCTGCATTCGTGCACGCACTGGTTCAGAGCAAGGCGTTCATTACCAAGTAGCTCAAATTTAAGCAAACCCATGACTGGGATGCTTTGTGCCAGGCCTTTTTGGATTAAATGAGCACCGGAATGTACGATTATGGATGAAATGTGTTTCAGGAGTAAATCTAGTTCCTGGTAAATGTTTTTGGGCCAACTAAAGCTAAAAGAATTGTAAGAATCCGTATATCTAAGACATTAATAATTTAAATTATTATCATTTACAATGGCTAAGATATTTCGAGTTGTTCCCTTTTTCGGCATTCATTTACCCGTGAGTGTGCGGTCGTATTCTGCTTACTGAATTTGTGAAAGTAACTTTTCCAGTTCGTGGAATTTTCGGGGCTATCTTCCTCTTACTTGGCAGTAATCTTCAACTGCAGGTTAATGCGGCCAAACCGGCAGCTGTACCCAGCCCAGATTTGGTGGGATGGAAATCCACTGTTCAGCCTTTCCTATCCTCGCATTGTATTTCCTGCCATGGTTCGGAAAAACAAAAGGGTGGTCTGAATCTTGAGGAATATGACGGAGATATTCTCGACTTAACCAAGGCTGGAATTTGGCACGAGATTGTTGATGTTCTCAATGTGGGTGAGATGCCTCCGGAGGAAGAATCCCGCCCGCCTGCCAAAGAACTTGTTAAGGTGGTTGACTGGATTAGCGGTGAGCTGAGAAAAGCGGAACAACTCGCCCGTGCCAAAGGACCGGGTCTTAGTTTGCGTCGTCTTACGAATCAGGAATACCGAAATACCATTCGCGATCTGATTGGCCATCCTTTCGATCCAGCCATGCGTTTCCTGGATGATACCCAGGTTCACGGCTTTGATAATGTGGCTGAAAACCTGGAGCTCTCGACTCTTCATTTACAACAATACCTCAATGCAGCTGAGCGTATCGTGGACATGATGCTTTCGGTCCCGGATAAACCACCTGTCCGTCAGCATTGGTATATTGAGCCGATTTTGCCCACGCCCACTTCGCCCCTCGTGAAAATCGATGGAGCCTGGCATGACGGATTGCGCGGCAAGGATATGAGCAAGGTTAAGCAAGGGAGGGTCAAAATACCCCCAAAACCTCTTGGTCATGTCGATCCAGGCATACCGGGGCTTACAGGTCTGGTGCGTGGGAATATTGAGATCCCCAATGGTTTTCAGCCTTACCGTATGGTGGAGATGACTTCCGGTAAACCGGTTGTTTACGACGGGTTTGGTGATATCCGTTTCTACGGTATGCAGCTCAGGGATAATTTTCAGCGGCTCGGTTTCCGGTGGTTTGCACACGATGCGGGTCGTTATCGGGTAACTTTACATGTGGACGGTTTTAGGGAGGTGGAAGGTCGTGCTCCCGGTGTTCGGGTACTTCAGGAACCGGGATCCGAAGTACTGGGCGAATACGAGGTGCCGGTGGGAGAGGCCCGAAAGATTCGTTTTGATCTCGTGATTGATGATGTGCATTACCTCATGCGTACCAGTGGAAACAGATACTGGGGAATGCGCCTGTACATGGAGCGTGGTATTCGTCCGGAGAGAATAGAGATCGAGGGTCCTCTGAATGAAACCTGGCCACCCGAGCATGATTTTGTGCGTTCCATGGGAGGAAGTAAGGATAAGGTGGCCGCGTCCTTGCGGGATTTCGCCACCCGTGCCTGGCGTCGACCCCTTAAGTCAGGTGAATTGGAGGAGTTGGTTTCTCTTTATCAAAAACAGCGTGCTCACACGAAAAACTTCCGGGAGGCACTTAGGGTTCCTCTTGTTTCGATCCTTAGCTCTCCTCATTTTCTTTGCCGGGTTGAGCATCGTACGAAAAGTAAAGGTTTGGAAAGGGTCAATGCCCACGAACTGGCAAACCGCTTATCCTACTTTCTCTGGCGCACCATGCCGGATGATCTTTTACGGGCTGCTGCGGATGATGGAAGCCTGCTGAAGAAAGATGTCCTGAAAAAACAGGTGGAACGTATGCTTTCCGCTCCGGCAATCAATTCCTTCTGTGAGACTTTTCCTGCCCGCTGGCTGGGAGTGGAAAAAGTCATGAGTGTCGATGTTGATCCCCTTATGTTCCCATGGGTTACCTGGGGCTTGCGTAAGGATATGCTTGAGGAAACCCGACATGTATTTACTGAAATCTTACGGAAGAACTCTTCGTGCCTGGAGCTTATCGATAGTGACTGGACTTTTCTCAATAGCAGACTTGCCCGCCACTATGGTCTTCCAAAATTAAAGGGTGATCATATGCGCCGAGTGTCCCTGCCTGCAGGATCGGAAAGGGGAGGGGTCCTTGCCCATGGGAGTATTCTGACCATAACTTCCAACGGAATGCGCCCATTACCCATTACCCGTGGTGCATTTGTGCTGGAAAATATTCTCGCCAGTCCGACACCACCACCTCCGCCTAATGTTACACCATTGGAAGAAGTCGAACAGCCCCGGCCCAATGCAACCACACGGGAGCTACTGGAACTGCACCAAAATGATCCCACCTGTATTTCCTGCCACCAGAAGATTGATCCCATTGGATTTTCCCTTGAGGGCTATGATGCGGTTGGCCGTCTACGCACTCACGAACATATTCTGGTCGATGAAAAGCTGGTGCAAACCCATCCTGTAGATACCTTGGGACGACTACCCGGAGGATCTCCTTTCGAGGGAATGCCCGGTCTGAAGAAGGTCATTCTGAAGGAAGCGGATAAATTTCGCCGCTGTCTCGTGGAAAAACTGCTGGTGTATGCACTCGATCGGGAAGTCAATTTTACCGATGAACCGCTCATCCAGGATTTAGTCACCAAGATGTCCACTCATGACGACCGTATGCACAGCCTGATACATGCCCTGGTGGCTAGTGAAACCTTTCAATCCAAGTAATCCAAGAAATACTATGCCAATAAACTTGATGAATCGAAGAAATTTTCTACGGAGTGCCTGCACCGTGTTGCCGCTCCCGTTTATTGAAGCCTCGATGCCGGGAAAGGGTGGTGCTGATAAGGTGGTCCCTGGTCGCATGATCACCATTTTTAATCCTCATGGTCCGGCCAATGAATCGTGGTTTCCCAAGCAGTATGGTACAGGTTACAAACTTTCGCCTACCTTGCAGTCGCTGGAGCGACATCGTAAAGAGCTCACAGTTTTCTCCGGCTTGTGCCACCCCCAGTATCCTTCCAATGCCGGTCATTCGATTGCCAGTCGGATGCTTACCGGTGTGGTGGGTGAACCAAAGCTGGAGACCAACTATGCATCACCGATCAAAAGCATTTCGATGGACCAGATCGCAGCCAATAATATTGGTCGCGATACACGATTTCCATCCCTGCAGGTTTCCTGCCAGGAAGGTTCAGGAGTTCCCGGGCGAAGTGTCACTATGAGCTTCAATGCTAATGGCGTGGCTCTGCCTTCCATTCGGAATCCACTTGATTTGTTTAACCGTCTCTTTGTTCCCGAGGACGCTCGAAGTGCCTCAGCGGCTAAGGCTCGCCACATGGCCCGCACCAGTGTTCTTGATACCGTACTTGGGCAGATGAAATCCCTGGAGAAGAACCTTGGCCATGAGGACCGGCAGCGTATTGCTGATTATCAGGAATCAGTGAGACAGGTCGAGCAACAGTTGCAGCGTGACTATGCCTGGTCGAAAAAGGATAAACCAGTGGTCTCGAGTGAAGGACTTGAACTTGAGCCCAAAACCCGTACCGACTGGGTTCATACTATGAATGACATTATGGTCCTGGCGATGAGAACTGATTCCACTCGGGTACTCTCAATGATGAACGGGGTAGAAGTTGATTTGTACAAATGGACTGATTGTGGCGTCGATAAACACCATCATGGTTTGCAACACCACAATGGAAACAAGAAGAATTTGTCCGACCTGCAAAAGGTCGATGCCCACAAGATTACTTCCCTTTCCCGCTTCTGTGACAAATTGGCGGAGGTGGATGTACCGGGTGGTAATCTGCTTGAGCACACCATGATTTGGTATGGACACGGGATGAACAATGGGAGCGGTTTCAAAAATGGACGTGGTGCTCATGGTACCCGCGATCAGGCACACCTCTTACTTGGTGGAAGCAAGCTTGGTATCAATCATGGGGAACACCGCAAGTACACTTCTGATAAAACTCCCCTGTGCTCTTTATGGGTGAGTATGCTCAATGGTTTGGGCTGTCCCGTCGAACAATTTGCCGACGGGGACGGACCGCTTTCCGGAGTCTCCTGACCTGTCTTCCCTTTACTAAAAAACAAAACTTTTTTAACCAACTCATCCAAACCAACCCCTCCTATGAAAGTATTCTCAAAAATTATGATCGCAGCATGGTTGTTTGCCACAATCACAACCCTTCACGCCTTCAAGGCCGAAAAAGGCTTCACCTCGATTTTCAATGGAAAAGATCTCACCGACTGGGAAGGTATGCCCGGCATGTGGATGGTAAAGGACGGAGCTATCACTCCCAAGCAATCCACGATCAACAATTGGGTTTTCTGGAGGGGAGGGCAGCCGGCCGATTTTGAACTTCGCCTATCCTTCCGTTACCATAGTGGCAATTCCGGTGTACAGGTAAGAACCATCGAGTTCGAACCCTTTCAGTCACGCGGGTACCAGGTGGAAGTGGCCCCCCAGGCCAAGATGGGCTTGTGGCATCATTCCAAGGCACCTGAAAAATATCGGAGTAAATTGGCCCTTGCCGGAGAGGAAACGGTCTATGCCAAGGATGGAACCAAGAGTATCAAGAAAGTGGCGGATCCCGACAAAGTGAAGTCTGCCTACAAGGAAGATGGCTGGAACGATTTGGTGGTCATCGCCAAGGGAGCAACGGTTATTCAAAAGATCAATGGCGTGGTCTTTTCCCAGCTTACGGATCATGATGAAAAGTATTCCACTTCCAAGGGATGGATCGCCTTTCAGGACCATGGCAAGGGCACCAATGTCGAATTTAAAAACATCCGTATCCGGATCGATAAATAGAAGAATTACCTCTTTGAATTCGAATACCTAGACCATGATTCAGTGATTGGTTTTGCTTAGTAAATATCTGACATCAGTATTTAACTTTTCATGCCTTTGAACTTGATAATTATTGCTACACCTCCTTTTAAAGCTTTTGGTTTTATGCATGATAAAAGTAACGAATATTATAAGTTCGACGTATCCAATGAACACTTGCGGTAGCCGCAACAGATCAGCCGAATGAAGATGAAACGAATGAAAACGGAATTACCGAGAAAGCACCTGGTGATCATGATGCTATTCATTATCACTGCGCCCCTCGCTTTCGCCAAGACGCAACCGAATGTGATATTCATCATGGCTGATGACTTAGGATACGGTGATCTGGGTTGTTACGGTGCGAACCACTTCGAGACTCCGGCCTGTGATCGACTAGCGAGGGAGGGAATACGGTTCACAGATGCACATTCACCTTCCTCGGTCTGCACGCCAACCCGTTACTCTGTCCTGACCGGGCGCTACGCCTGGCGTAGCTGGCTCAAGAACTGGGTCGTTCAGCCAAACCATCCCCTGTTGATTGATACTGAACGGTTGACCATGGGCAGGATTTTTCAGGATGCCGGATATACGACCACATGTGTCGGCAAGTGGCATTTGGGCTGGGGCACTGAGTTGGATATCGACTTCAGCGGCGAAGTGAAGCCTGGGCCTTTGGAAGTCGGATTCGACTCGTTTTCCGGCGTCCCGTTCAGTCACAACAGCCCGAAAAAACTGCAAGTGTTTATGCGGGATCGGCGCATCGTGAATCTGGAACTTGGACTCGATTACGATAGCGATGAAGCGATGAAAACGACGGTGCGTGTGCTGGAGGACACTGCCATTGAACTCTCCAAGGAGGCGGTAGCGTTTGTGGAGAAAAACATGGACAAGCCTTTCTTTCTCTTCTACCCGACGACAAACATTCACTTTCCGCTCACTCCCAACAGTCGTTTCATCGGTTCAACGGAGGCCGGCGTTTATGGTGAGTTCGTCGTTGAGTTCGACTGGGCAGTGGGGGAGCTTCTGGCTGCACTTGATCGCCACGGCCTCACCGACAACACGATCGTTGTGCTCACCAGTGACAACGGCGCGCGCCCGCACGAGGACTTAAACGGTCATCCCTGCAATGGGCCGTGGCGGGGCACCAAAAGACAGATCTACGAAGGGGGGCACCGCGTGCCCCTGATCGTGCGATGGCCGGGAAAGATCAAGAAAGGGGCGGTTTCGGATGAGGTCGTCTGCCTCACCGACTTCTTTGCAACGTTTGCCGCCACGTTGGAGCAGCCCGTTCCAGCCAGTGCCGGCGAGGACAGTTACGATTTGAGCGACGTTCTCTTGGGCCGTTCATACGAGCCGCCTCTGCGGCAAGCCACCGTTCACCACTCCGTATCCGGGCAGTTTGCCATCCGGAAGGGTAAATGGAAATTGATCGAGGGTGGAGGGGATGGGGACTTCCCGAGGAACCGCGAGGGCAAGAAAGAGGTGAAAACGAAGAGACCTGATCGAGATCCGAATACAGGGAAATGGACGAAGTTGGATTACTTCCGGTTAGAGAATGACGGAAGCTTCCAGCTATATAACTTGGATATCGATCCCGAGGAGAAAAACAATCTTGCCGATGAACATCCTGAAATGGTGAAGGAATTGCATTCCCTTCTGAATCGTTATCGCGCAAGAGGACGATCCGTTCCTGTCGAACAAGTTGATGGAGTCAACGACTAACGCCGTGACTCATCGTGACGTTCTGCACAAAAAGAAGCCGGCAAGACCTTGACTGCGAGCAAACGAATCGAATGAACAGAATACAATTGAGACTCAGGCTCAGCCAACTGTTGATCCTCGTATTTTTGTTCCCCACCTTGCCCATGGGAGCAGACGAAGGCGAAGACAAGGTCAGTGTTGAGACAACGGTTGTGAAGGGCGGGGAATTGGAGGCTAGGTATCCATCGGATCGCACATATCCGGATCTTGCGATAACACAATTCGCCTACGGCTCCTGCAATAAGCCTAGGAAGGTCAGCCAGGAATTCTGGGATGTGATGCTGGAGAAAAAGCCCCAACTGATGCTTCTCTTGGGTGATCAGCATTATGTGGACAGCAACGAAGTGTCGGCACACAGAGAGGCATTTCAGCGGCTTGAAAAGATTCGGGGCTACACAAGAACACGAGATACGGTCCCTACGTTCGCGATTTGGGATAACCATGATTATGCAAAGGGCTATTTAGGCAAACATCACCCGAATGCTGCGGCTGTTGAGGATGTGTTTCTTGAGGAGAATCGAGTTCCGCTGGGTGATGCGAGGCGCTCGCGTGATGGCGTCTATGGTGCATGGATTTTCGGGAGGCACCCCAAAAGGGTACAGGTAATCATGCTCGACTCGCATCGCCATAGGGATGCTTTGCCTAGAGGGAGGGGCGTGAGCAAAGACCCTGAAAAGACCATCCTTGGTAAAGATCAGTGGAAATGGCTGGGCGAACAGTTGGCACAGGAAGCGGAGGTGCGCATAGTCGCATCATCCAATCAAGTTCTTTCAGATCAGCATCGCTGGCAAAGGTGGGGCGTGTTCCCACATGAGCGTCAGCGTCTTCTTGATATGCTGACTGAAGCAAGCGGCACATCAGTGATTTTGTCGGGCGACAGACACAGAGGTGAAATCGCACGTTTAGAGCGAGCTGACAGCAAGCCGATCTGTGAAATCACAGCGAGTGGATGGGCCCAGATGTACGACGACCCCGAGCCCAACAGACTCCGCATCAAAGGGCCAACCGCCAAGAATCATTACGGCTGGATGACGATAAACTGGGACAGGCATGAGATTAATCTTCAATTGCTCTCGACTGAAGATAGTTCCGTAATCTTAGATCATGTGGAAAAGATCGAGCGCTGATTGAATCGCCTTGTGACATGTTCGAGACAGGAAGCAGAACAAGGCGGTGCTGGACAACCGGCTACCCGCTCCGAGTCCGAATGATTTCCATATCTACAAGCTTTATCCCGAAGTCGAGGGCGCGCCGCCGGTAGCCGGTGCCAGACCTTGGACGTTCGGCGGCATTGGGGGTGACATCGATGAAGTATCGTTTGGCTGCGATCGGTATCCCGCTCACGCTGTTGTGTGGAGCCGTGATCGGTATGAGTTCGTTAAAGTCAGCTGAATTGCCGGCGGGGCACCAACGTCTGAACCTGTCTGTCGGTGACCGTGAACGCGAGGCCATTTTGTATGTACCGCTGAAGTATCGGAAGTCGGTGGAGGTTCCGCTCGTATTCATGCTGCATGGCATGGGTGGCACCGCCACGAACGCGATCAAAGAGACGGGGTGGTCCAAGAAGGCTGACGAAGCGATGTTCATCGTCGTCTATCCCGAGGCAACCCGACCCGACGCCAAAAGCCCACCGAGTCTCCGAGCCAATGCCCAGGCTTGGAACGACGGCTCAGGGCGATTTCATGCCGCCGAGCAACAGATCGACGATATCGCATTCATCGAAGCACTCGTTGATCGCGTCGTCAAGGACTACTCAATCAACCCCAAATGCGTCTTTGTGGCAGGCTTCTCCAACGGGGCGTCAACGGCCTTTCGGGTAGGAGCGGAGTTGCCCTCCAAGGTCGCCGCTATTGCTCCCAATGCGGGGGCGTGTTGGACCGAGAACCTGCGGCTTACGCACGGAGTCTCGCTCTGCTACATCACCGGGGCTGCTGACACATTGAATCCCCTTGAAGGCGGATTCCCGAAATTGGCAATCGGCGGTAAGGAGCAAGGTGGCCGCAAGAAACCTCCCGTCCAGGAGACAATAGACAAGTGGGTGAAGGCGCTGAACTGCGAGGAGAAGCCCGATCGTGACACCACGACGAATGGCGTCCGTGTGCAG
>Ga0209632_10006262_pt1 | contig 10108 bp, 7 predicted proteins | sample COG_10_FD_184754 | JGI IMG/M metagenome (GOLD analysis project Ga0209632, IMG submission 184754) | Pelagic Microbial community sample from North Sea - COGITO 998_met_10 (SPAdes) (version 2) | ecosystem: Environmental > Aquatic > Marine > Neritic zone/Coastal water | place: Helgoland, sampling...
GTGGCCATATACTTGGTCAGCTCTTCGCGCACCGAGGTGGACTCGGTCTCGCGGTAGCGTCGCTCCATATTATTGATTACACCCTCAAAGCTGTGCTGGCGACGGAATACGGTGCCCCGGTCGTTCACATAGTTGAAGGTGATCTCCTCGTCGTCGCTGCCAAATAAAATCTTTTGCTGATGAATGGGGGAGAGTTGCTCCCAGGGTTGCTCAATATCGAAGTCATAGTGCTCGGCGAGACTGGTGAGCATATTGTAGTAAAACAATGTGCGTCGATCCCAGCCGCGGATAGCGCCTTCGGAGATGGACGCCTCCGGGTGCTGGATCACTCGATCTATATCAAAAAACTGGTGCACGCCCAGGCCGTCGCAGGTGGGGCAGGCACCAGCTGGGTTGTTAAAGGAAAACAGTCTTGGCTCAAGTTCATTGAGGCTGTAGTTGCACACAGGGCAGGCAAATTTGGCACTAAATATCTGATCCGGTGTGCCGCCATCCATATAGCTTATGCTGGCCAGTCCCTCGGCGAGGGCCAGGGCGGTCTCAAAGGATTCAGCCAGGCGCAGGCCTATATCCTCTTTGACCTTAAAGCGGTCAACCACCACCTCAATAGTATGTTTTTTCTTTTTATCCAGCGCCGGAGCCTCATCCAGATCGCAGACCAGGCCATCGATACGGGCGCGAATAAAGCCCTGGCGGCGCAGGCTGTCAAACAGATGCAGATGCTCACCTTTGCGATCCTTGATCACTGGTGCCAACAGCATCAGTTTGCTGCCCTCTGGCAGCGCCAGTACCTGATCGACCATCTGGCTCACGGTCTGAGCATTGAGTGCCTGACCATGGTCCGGGCAGCGAGGTTCGCCAGCTCGGGCAAATAGCAGGCGCAGATAGTCGTAAATTTCAGTGATGGTGCCCACGGTGGAACGAGGGTTGTGGGAAGTGGACTTTTGTTCGATGGAGATAGCGGGGGAGAGACCCTCTACATGGTCTACATCTGGCTTTTCCATCATCGACAAAAATTGTCGAGCATAGGTGGACAGGGACTCTACATAGCGTCGCTGCCCCTCGGCATACAATGTATCAAATGCCAGAGATGACTTACCCGACCCAGACAGCCCAGTGATAACAATCAGCTTGTCGCGGGGAATATCTAGATCGATATTTTTAAGATTGTGGGTGCGTGCGCCCCTAACCTGAATGGTATCCATTAGTGCTTCTTTGTCATTTATTAAGGGGCTATAAAAAACCAGTAATTATAGGGCGCTGAACCCGCATTGGGCAAAGTGAATTTGCCATACCCAACTATTTACGACCAGGCCGCCTGAATAGACCCTGTTTTACAAAAAATTGCCGATAAATATTCTCGGTGCCCCACTGCGCTGTTAAGATGGTGGCCGAATTTTATTAGAAGCATTTGAAACCATCTTGACTAAAACCACTCAATCTTCATCGACTTTTTCTGCCGTCGAACGGCGAGCTACGGCCTCTCTGGCAAGCCTGTACGGCGTTAGAATGCTCGGCCTGTTTATGGTGCTGCCGGTTCTCGGGCTGTATATGAATGACTATGCAGATGCCTCGCCGCTGCTGCTGGGATTGACGCTGGGAGTCTATGGTCTTACCCAGGCTATGCTGCAAATTCCGCTGGGGCTGCTATCGGATCGCATAGGGCGACGGCCAGTCATTGTTGGTGGTCTGCTGATGTTTGTGGCGGGCAGTATATTTGCAGCCAATGCAGAAACTATGACTCAGCTGATGATCGGTCGAGCCATGCAGGGTATGGGCGCCATAGCCAGTACGTTGATGGCTATGGTCACAGATCTAACCTGCGAAGAAAACCGCACCAAGGCCATGGCAGCCATAGGGGCCAGTATTGGTCTATCGTTTATGGTGGCTATGATTCTGGGCCCGCTAATAGCTAACTATGGCGGCCTGGCGGCAATATTTTGGCTGACAGCGGGCCTGGGTGTACTGGGACTACTGATATTCGTATCCCAGGTGCCCAGAGCCATAGCTGTGCAGCGCAATCGCGAGACCTTGACCGATATTGCTCAGATCGGACAGCTGCTCAGTAACCCTGTATTGCTGCGCTTAAATCTGGGTGTCTTTGCTCTGCATCTGGCGCTGATGGCAGCCTTTGTGGTGATTCCGACTATTCTTACCGATGAGCTGGGTATAGCTGACAGAGATCTGTGGTGGGTCTATGCCGCTCTGCTAGGTGGTGGGTTTGTGGCCATGGTTCCCGCTATGATTCTGGGTGAGCGCCACCAGCAACAAAAGCTTAGTTTTGTCTCTGCAGTGGCCGTGCTTGCCGTCTCCATGCTGGTGCTAGCTGTGCACAGAAGTCCGCTGTTGACTCCGCTGATGCTGCTGGCATTTTTTGCTGCCTTTAATTTGCTTGAAGCGTCGCTACCCTCCTGGTTAAGCAAGGTCTGCCCAGTGGGTAATCGAGGCACTGCCATGGGCATCTATTCCACCTGCCAGTTTTTTGGCGCCTTTGCCGGAGGGGTACTTGGTGGCTGGAGCCTGCAGTATTACGGGTTTAGCGGACTATTTTTACTGATCGCCGGAGTTTTGTTTATCTGGTGGTTACTGGCCCTGGGATTGCAGTCACCCAGAGCTCTGCAGACATTGGTATTGCAGGTGGGTGATACAGACCGCCAGGAATTTGCAAAAATAGTTTCAACAATAACTGGGGTAGAAGATATACTCTTGGTTGAAGGCGAACCTTTGGCCTATATCAAAGTTGATAAGCAAAAGGTGGATATGCAAAGCCTAAAACCGTATTTTAACCGTACTGACAATCGTCCCATTTGATGGTGCTTTTAACTGTGATTTTATCAGGGATTTTGTCGCTACTTAACTCAGAGAAAACAGGGGAAATCAATGGCACGCGGAGTCAATAAAGTCATCATTGTGGTCATCATTGTGGGTAACTGTGGTCAGGATCCAGAAACACGCTTTATGCCATCTGGTGGCGCTGTAACCAATCTCAGCCTCGCCACATCTGAATCATGGAAAGACAAAAACACCGGTGACCAGCAAGAACGCACCGAATGGCACCGAGTGGTATTTTTCAACCGCTTGGCCGAGATTGCAGGCGAGTATGTGAAGAAGGGCTCGAAGCTCTATATTGAAGGCTCATTGCGTACGCGCAAGTGGCAGGGCCAGGACGGACAGGACCGCTACACCACTGAAATTGTTGCCAGCGAAATGCAGATGTTGGACAGCCGCGGTGGTCAGCAATCTGGAGACTATGATCAGTCTCAGGGCAGTTATCAGCAGTCAGCGCCTCAGGCTCAGCAGCAGAGTGCGCCGCAACAGCAACAGAGTGCACCTCAGCAGAGCGCACCACAGCAGAGCGCACCTCAGCAGCAGGGCGGGGCATTTGACGACGATATTCCGTTCTAGGGCTGTAGGCAAAAATACTTTGGGCGACCCCAGGCTTTACTGTGGCCGCTCTATTTAAAAACTAATAATCAATGAGGTCCATATGACAATTCAAGTTGGCGATAAAATTCCTGAGGGAATGTTTACCATTATGGGTGCCGAGGGTCCCACGGGCATCAGCACAGCGGATATTTTCGCAGGAAAAAAAGTGGTTCTGTTCGCTGTTCCCGGCGCCTTTACTCCCACCTGTTCGGCGGCTCACCTGCCAGGTTTTGTGGTGCATGTCGATGATATCAAGGCCAAAGGTGTGGACACTGTTGCCTGTATGTCCGTCAATGATGTATTTGTGATGCACGCCTGGGGCCAGAGCGCCAATGCCGATCACCTAATGATGCTGGCAGATGGCAATGGCGACTTTACCAAAGCTGTGGGTCTTGAGTTGGACGGCACTGGGTTTGGTATGGGCACTCGCAGCAAGCGTTTCGCAATGATCGTTGACGACGGTGTGGTAAGCCTGCTCAATGTTGACGCCGGCGCCCTGGAAGGCTCTAGTGCCGAGGCTATTTTAGCCGCGCTCTAAGCTGCTAGTGGTGAAATAGCCCTTCACCGATGATATCTAAAAGGGAACTGCCTGGGCAGTTCCCTTTTATTTTGTCCTTTAAGTATCGGGCCACAGCTATAGTGCTGTATCCCCACGGGGTTTTTATAGGCCAATATCCAGAATAATAAAAAGAGGTTGCTATGAGTACATTATTTAATATCAGCAAAATGGTCCAGAGACTGGGGTTGCTGGTTGGGATACTGCTGTTGACAGCTATGTCTGCCCAATCTATCGCCGCACTAAGCGACTATCAGGCCAGATTGGATCTGGTAACAGAGGAAAACGGCTATGCCAGACAGGATGAGCGTCTCGCCGCTCTGATGGATTTGGTCTATGACTACCAGATGACCCAGTACCCAGAGGCCGCCACCTGGCTAGGTTATGCCGGACAGAATGATCGCTGGACAGATTATTCTCCAGAGGCCATAGAGCAGCGCAACCGGGACAGCCGCACGCTGCTAAAAGCAGTCGAGACTATTTCGGTCGATTCCCTAGGTGAGTCGGCGATATTGGATTTTCAGCTATTCCATAAAGACCTCAGCGCCAATGTGGCTGCTCAGGCATTTCCCGATGAGTTAATGCCGATCAATCAGATGGGTGGTGTGCAGCAAGATTTGGCGCAAATGATTAGCTTGATGCCGAGCCGGAAACTAACGGACTATAGGGATATTATCGCCCGCCTGGAATCGGCAGATAGCTTGATTATGCAGACCATAGTTTTGATGAAGCAAGGGCTTGAAGCTGGGATCACACCGCCAGCCATCACCCTGCGCGATGTGCCTGGGCAGGTGGCTAATCAGCTATTTGACGACCCCATGGACAGCCCACTGCTGGGTGCCTTTGTGAGTTTTCCCGATAGTATTTCCCCCGACCAGCAGAAGCAGCTTAAAGCCCGCGCAATAGCGGCCTATCAAAATGGCATAGCGCCGGCCTACAAGAAGTTGCAGCGGTTTTTAGAAACCGACTACCTGCCTAATGCGGTGCAGGCGGTCGGCCTATCCAACCTTGCCAATGGCCAGGCATGGTACGCCCATCGCGCGGCGCGTTCGACTACCACAGATTTAACTGCAGAGCAGATTCATGCCCTGGGTCTCAGGGAAGTGGCGCGGATCCGTGCAGCCATGGAGCAGGTGATTATTGATTCAGGCTTCGAAGGTGATTTTGATGCCTTTACTGAATTTTTACGCCGCGACCCGCAGTTTTATTTCACCAACAAAGAAGACCTGATGCGTGAGTATAGGGATATTGCTAAGCGCGCGGATGCAGAGTTGCCGGCATTGTTTGGTGTATTGCCCCGGCTACCCTACGGCGTAAAGATGATTCCCAGCTATGCGGAGAAATCTCAGACAACGGCCTATTACCAGTCTGGCGCCCAGTCCATGGGGCGGGCAGGGATCTTTTTTGCTAATACCTACGCACTAGATACCAGACCCAAGTGGGAGATGGAGGCACTGACATTGCATGAGGCTATGCCTGGGCACCATCTGCAAATCTCTCTGGCCAAAGAACAGACTAATGTTCATCCCTGGCGTCGCGATCTCTACCGTATTACCGCCTTTGTTGAGGGTTGGGGTCTGTACTCGGAGAGCCTGGGTGAGGAGATGGGCTTTTATAAAGATCCCTACAGCAAGTTTGGTCAACTGACTTACGAAATGTGGCGCGCGGTGCGGTTGGTAGTGGATACAGGTATGCATTCGCTGGGCTGGAGTCGTCAGCGTGCGATCGACTTTTTTATCGCCAATAGTGCCAAGTCTGAGCATGATATTACCGTGGAGATTGATCGCTATATAGTCTGGCCCGGCCAGGCACTGGCTTACAAAATGGGTGAGTTAAAGATCAAAGAGTTGCGGCAATATGCGAGCCAAGAGCTGGGAGAGGATTTTGATATTCGCAGCTTCCATGATCGAGTGCTGGAGGCTGGCCCCATCCCCTTGGATATTTTGGAACAGCGCATTAAAGATTGGGTGGCTGGACAATAAAAAGCCAGGCATTAAAAAAGGCGGCATTGGCCGCCTTTTTTAATGGAGTGAGGGATTAGCTGGAGTAGCGTTCCATCACCAAGGTTGCGTTGGTGCCGCCAAAGCCAAAGCTGTTGGACATCACTCGATCCAACTTTTTATCTTTAGTCTCAAGCAGAATAGGCAAGCCGGCGGCATGATCGTCGAGCTTATCAATATGAGCGGAGCCAGTAACAAACCCGGCTTCCATCATCAGCATGCAGTAGATTGCTTCATGGACACCTGCTGCTCCCAGGCTGTGGCCTGAGAGTGATTTGGTGGAGCTGATATCTGGGCAGTTATCACCAAAGGTATTGCGAATCGCGCCCAGCTCGGCAATATCACCCACTGGCGTGCTGGTGCCATGGGCATTGATATAGTCTATGGGTCCGCTGGCGGTCTCCATCGCCATCTTCATGCTGCGCTCTGCGCCTTCACCGGATGGAGACACCATATCGGCACCATCTGAGGTGGCACCGTAGCCGGTAATTTCGCAGATAATATTGGCGCCGCGGGCAAGGGCATGTTCCAGCTCTTCAACCACCACGGTGCCAGCGCCCAGTCCAGGAGCAAAGCCATCGCGCTCCGCATCATAGGCTCTGGAGGCTATTTCGGGGGTATCATTGTATTTGCTTGTCAGTGCACCCATGGCATCAAAGGGGCCAGCCATAGACCAGTGCATATCCTCGGAACCACCGGCCAGCACTATATCTTGCTTACCCAGCTGAATAAGTTCCAGAGCATGGCCAATACAGTGGGCGCTGGTTGCGCAGGCTGAGGCCATGGAATAGTTGACGCCTTTAATCTTAAACGGGGTGGCTACACAGGCAGAGACTGTGCTGGCCATAATTTGAGTCACCCGGTAGGGTCCAGCTCGTTTGATGCCGCGCTCGCGCATTACATCTATGCTTTCGGTAAACATTTCGCCAGAAACGCCACCGGCGCCCATAACCAGACCTGTGCGTGGGTTAGAGACCATGTCTTCGCTGAGCCCGGCATCGGCAATTGCGCGATCCGTGGCAATGTAGGCATAGGAAGCAGAGGCACCCATAAAACGCAGCACTTTGCGATCAATGTGCTCTTTGGGGTCTATATCCAGCACAGCACCCACGTGGCAGCGCAGTCCCATTTCGACAAAATCTTCACGACGGCGAATACCGGAGATACCTTCTCGCAGAGATTTGGTGACTGATTCCCTGTCGTTGCCAAGACAGGAAACAATTCCAAGTCCGGTAATTACTGCGCGTCTCATCGATAGTCCTCTTGCTGGTTTTCTGAGTTAAATATTATTTAATGTGCCGAGCTGCTGTTAAAAGTCTTCAGTACTGGAAAAAAGCCCAACCTTGAGGTCTTCAGCAGTATAGATTTCGCGACCATCTACCTCAACAGAGCCATCGGCGATACCCATAATCAGGCGCCGCTGTACCAAGCGTTTGAGGTCCAGTCTGTAGGTGACTTTTTTGGCCGTGGGTAATATCTGACCAAAGAACTTTACATTGCCTGCGCCCAGTGCGCGGCCGCGGCCGCTATTGCCATTCCAGACAAGAAAGAAGCCTACCAGTTGCCAGAGGGCATCTAGGCCAAGACAGCCTGGCATGACGGGATCACCTTCAAAATGACAGTCAAAGAACCAGAGATCAGGAGTGATATCGATTTCAGCGACAATCTGTCCCAGGCCGTGTTTGCCGCCATCATTGTTGATTTCGACAATGCGGTCGATCATCAGCATATTGGGTGCTGGAAGCTTGGCGTTGCCTGGGCCAAACAATTCGCCGCGACTGCTCGCGAGTATTTCTTCTTTAGAGTATGAGGATTTTGGGGTGAAGGACATGAGTTCCTTGAGATTTGGTTCGGAGCGCGCATCGTACCCAGTTCTGCTCGTTGCAGCAACTATTTAAGCCTCTGCCAGCAGACAATAAGGCTGCTGCGGCTGGGCTGGCAGGACATTTTGGGTTGACAGCAGGGGAGGGGCTGCCTAGCATGCACCACGTATTTTAAACGGCAAACCCAATAACCAATGTTGTCTTTTCACCAAGCCATCAAAGAAGAATTTACTGCAGTCAATGAGTTGATTGTCAGCCAGCTGCAATCAGACGTCGGGCTGGTGGAGAATATCGGCCATTACATAGTGGAAGCCGGAGGTAAGAGGCTGCGTCCTGTTGTCTTATTGCTCAGCGCTCTGGCCAATGGTTACAGCGGCTCGCAGCATTTAAAAATGGCCGCTGTGATCGAGTTTATCCATACTGCAACCCTATTGCACGATGATGTGGTCGATGTATCTGCGCTGCGCCGGGGCCGCGAGACGGCCAATGCCCAGTGGGGCAATGCGCCCAGCGTGCTGGTGGGTGATTTTCTGTACTCCAGGGCTTTCCAGATGTTGGTGGAGGTTGGCGATATGCCGATCATGGGCCTGATGGCTGATGCGACCAATGTGATTTCGGAGGGCGAAGTTCAGCAGATGGCCAATGCGGGTAATCCCGCTATCTGTGAGGATATCTATCTGCAGGTGATCTATCGCAAAACCGCCAAGCTATTTGAGGCTGCTGCCGGCGCTGGTGCTGTACTTGCAGGTACTGAGCCCAACTTGATGGCTGATTACGGCAGACATCTGGGTATGGCATTTCAGATTGTTGATGATGTGCTGGATTATCAGGGGGATGTTGAATCCATAGGTAAAAATGTGGGTGATGATTTAGCCGAGGGCAAAATGACTTTGCCGCTGATTTTTGCCAGAGATAATGTGGAGGAAGCTCAGCGCAACTTGATCTGCGATGCAATCACCCGCAAAAGCAAAGAGAATTTTTGTGGCATTCTGAGTGCTGTGCAGGCCTCAGGTGGCATAGCCTATAGCATGGAGCTTGCTCAGAAGGAGGCTGGCTTAGCGAAGCAGGCGCTGCAGCAATTGCCCGATAATAAATTTAAATCAGTAATGATCGAATTGGCCGACTTTTCTGTTTCCCGCCTAATCTAGGTCGCACTCAGCCTTCAAATACAGATTCTCTGTTTGATCAGTAATTCCGCTACAACCGCCTCTAGGCTTGAGCCTGTGGGACTATCATTAATATGTAATAGCTATTATTCCTAAATCGATTACTCGATAGTGACTTTATTTGCTAGCATTCACGTAAGTTATAAACAATGACTTATTCATTTTCAATTATAGGAGAATTGAGTGATTATCGGAATTCCCTCGGAAATCAAAGCCGGTGAGAAACGTGTCGCCATGTCCCCTGCCAATGTCCAGTCTCTGACAGACAGAAGTGTAAAGGTACTTATCCAAGCAGATGCAGGTAGTGCAGCAGGCTACCCGGATGCAGAATACTCTGCGGCTGGAGCAACAATTACCGCAGATCGCGCAGAGATATTTGCCAGTGCAGATATTATCTTGCAAGTTCAGAGCTTTGGCTCAAACAATGAAAACAGTGACGATGATCTGGCGCGGCTGCGCAGTGGGCAGCTGATTATCGGCATGATGGACCCGCTGGCCTCTCCCCAGGCCGCTCAGGCGGTTGCCGACAGGGGGGCCACTGCCATAGCACTGGAGCTGGTACCCAGAATCAGTCGCGCCCAGAGCATGGATGTACTGTCCTCCATGGCCACCCTGGCGGGCTACAAAGCCGTACTTATGGGTGCCTCTGCCGCACCAAGGATTTTTCCTATGCTAATGACCGCCGCAGGCACCTTGCAGCCAGCGCGAGTATTAATTATGGGTGTGGGTGTTGCCGGGTTGCAGGCCTGCGCCACCGCCAAGCGGCTCGGTGCTGTGGTGGAAGCCTATGATGTGCGTCCCGCTGCCCGCGAGCAAATATTGTCGGTGGGTGCCAAACCCATTGAGCTGGACCTTGATACTGGCGAGTCTGAAGGTGCAGGTGGTTACGCCAAAGAGCAGGGCGAAGACTTCTTGCGTCGTCAGCGGGAGCTGATGACCGAGGTGGTGGCCCAGCAGGATATTATTATTACCACTGCAGCGATTCCCGGCGCCAAGTCACCAATTCTGGTGACCGAGGATATGGTGAAGGCCATGAAGCCAGGTGCAGTGATTGTAGACCTGGCCGCAGAGCGCGGTGGTAACTGCGATTTGACTGAGCAGGGCAAAACAGTGATGGCCCACGATGTGACTATTTTG
>Ga0209632_10006266_pt1 | contig 10103 bp, 5 predicted proteins | sample COG_10_FD_184754 | JGI IMG/M metagenome (GOLD analysis project Ga0209632, IMG submission 184754) | Pelagic Microbial community sample from North Sea - COGITO 998_met_10 (SPAdes) (version 2) | ecosystem: Environmental > Aquatic > Marine > Neritic zone/Coastal water | place: Helgoland, sampling...
AGATCTAAATAATACAGGTAATTTGGATATCTTCGATATTCTTGGAATTTCTGATAATATAATATCTCAAGAATTAACTGGAATATGTGCTGATTTGGTATCAGATATTAATAACGATGGGCAGTCAACATTAATTGATGTCATATTACTTGTCAACTTAGTGATGAACGAATAAGAATAGAGTTTAATAGTATTTCATAGTTATAAAAGTACTAAAATTTTTTTAAATTATATTTTAAATATTAGGATAAAACGTGAATATTAAAACTAATAAAAAAAACGAATATTTAATGGAACTTGAAATAAATATTCCTTGGTCAGAGTTAAAGTCTGATTTTAACAACTCTGTTAAAAAATTCAGTAAAAAAGTAAAAATGCCTGGTTTTAGAGCCGGGAAAGTCCCTTTAGATCGGCTCTTAAAACAATATCAACCTAATATAGAAGCTGATTTCATGGATGATAATTTTCAAAAATATTATTTAATGGCACTACAGAAAGAAAGTTTGATGCCAGTTAACAAAGCTGAGATTGAGGATGTTCATTTTCATATGGAAGAGCATTTTAAATTTAAAGCAACTTTTGAGATAGAGCCTGAGATAACCCTACCTAAATTAAAAAAGAATGCGCTCAAAGTTCAAAAAACAATATATAAACACGATGAAAAAGATATAGAAGATGCTATTCTTCAACTCAGGAAATCTCATGCTACTATTACTACAGTTGAAGAAGGCGCAATCGAGGGAGACTATCTAATTTGTACACTTCAGAAACTTGATGAATCCGGAGTTGCTATTATTGGGAAAAAATTTGAAAAACAATATTTAAGGGTTGGTAATGGTTCTTTTACTGATGATCAAAAAGATAAGATGATTGGTTTAAAAACAGGTGAATCCACACGGCTCACTCTACCAGTTAATGAGAATGGAGGTGATGCAGAGTATGAATTAATGGTAGAAAATGTAGAAAGAGAAATATTACCGAAGTTAGATGAGAAATTTCTAAGTTTGATTAACCCAAGCCTAAAAACTTTAGAAGAATTAACGAATGATGTTAAAGAAAAAATAGAATCAAACTTTTTAGAGCGTTCTGAAACGGCATTTGAAAAAGATGTTGCAGATGCACTCATTGAATTGGTAAACCCTGCTTTTGCGCCTTCAATGGTTCAAAATTATTTAGTTAATTTACTGGAAGATGTTAAAAAACAGAATAATGGTGAGCCGCTCGATGAAGAAAAAGTTAAGGAGCAATATCTTTCTGTTGCTGAAAGAAATATTAAATGGTATTCTATTAGAAAAAAAATAATAGAGACGGAGAGTCTCTCAGCATCAAAGGAAGAAGTTGAAGCTGAAATTCAACGATTAATAGATAGAACACCTAAATCAGAGAACGAAATTAAAAAGTATTATAAAAAGCCAAGTAATAAGACAAAAATAGAAGATGATTTAGTTGAGAAGAAGATACTGTATTATTTAAGTCAATTTACTAAGTTGAATGAGGTGTCAGTAAATACAAAAGATTTACGTGGAGAAAAACATGAGCATTGATGAGAAAATATTAAACCAATTAGTACCAATAGTTGTTGAACAGACAGGGCGTTCAGAAAGAGCTTTTGATATCTATTCTCGACTTTTAAAAGAGCGTATTGTTTTTTTAGGAACCCCCATAGATGATTCAATAGCATCACTCGTCATTGCACAGTTATTGTTCTTAGAGGCAGAAGACTCTGAAAAAGATATTTATTTATATATCAACTCACCAGGGGGAATTGTAACCTCGGGGATGGGCATTTATGACACCATGCAATATATCAAACCTGATATTTCAACTATTTGTTTAGGGCAAGCAGCAAGTATGGGGGCTTTTTTACTTGCAGGAGGAGCTAAAGGTAAAAGACATGCTTTACCCAACTCAAGAATTATGATTCACCAACCACTTGGAGGTGCACAAGGGCAGGCAACAGATATAAAGATTCAGGCTGATGAAATCTTAAGAATGAGAAAACAGCTAAATACAATTCTTGCAAAAAATACAGGTCAAACTATTTTAAAAATTGAAGAAGATACAGAAAGAGATAACTATTTAATTGCAAAAGATGCTAAGAATTATGGCATCATAGACAGTATTATGACAAAACGTAAATGAGTAAAATTAAAAAAGATGGAATTGCAGCTGTAAATTTAAAGAATGAAGCAGAACAACCAGATTCCTCTTTTAAGGTAACGTTACAAAAGCCCTCAAAAATAAAGTCTTACTTAGATAAATATGTTGTTGGTCAAGAGAATGCAAAAAAAGCAATATCAGTAGCTGTTTATAACCATTATAAGAGAATTATTTATCAATCATACCTTTCGGATGATCTAGAATTAGATAAAAGCAATATTTTAATGATTGGACCTACTGGAACGGGAAAAACGCTTTTAGCTAAGACTCTTGCTCGTTTTTTATCGGTCCCATTTGCGATTGCTGATGCTACGACTCTTACCGAAGCTGGTTATGTCGGTGAAGATGTTGAAAATATTCTAGTTAGGCTTCTTCAAGTCTCGAACTATAATGTTGGAGCTGCAGAAAGAGGTATTATCTATATTGATGAAATAGATAAAGTCGGACGAAAAAGTTCGAGTGCGTCAATAACGCGAGACGTTAGCGGTGAAGGTGTACAGCAAGCTCTTTTAAAGATTGTGGAAGGAACATTAGCTAATTTGCCTCCCAAAGGTGGCCGAAAGCATCCTGAACAGAGTTTTATTCCTATTGACACTAAAAATATTCTTTTTATTTGTGGGGGTTCTTTTTCTGGATTAGAAGATATTATTTCTAATCGCATGGGCAAGTCAGAAATTGGTTTTGGTGCTAAGGAAAAAATAAAAGAAAAAAATCCTGATGATATTTTCCAAGGTGTGAAGCAAGAGGACCTCATAAATTATGGTCTAATTCCAGAGCTTGTCGGTAGGCTTCCAATATTTAGTAGTCTGAAAAATTTAAATAAGGATGACCTTCTTAGGGTTCTTCTTGAGCCAAAAAATTCATTAATAAAGCAGTATCAAAAACTATTTTTACTTGAAGGAGTAGTTCTTGAATTTGAAAAAGGTGCTTTAAGCCAAATTGTTGATAAAGCATACAACAAAAAATCAGGAGCACGTGGATTAAGGTCAGTGATGGAAGAGTCCCTTATGGATGTCATGTATAAAATCCCAGATCAAAAGAATTTAGATAGAGTTACTATTACTGAAGGCTTTATTAAAAATAAATCAGAACCAATATATAAAATTGGTGACAATAAAAAAACCGCTTAACTATTTTAGCAAGGTTAACTTCTGAATTGTCCTACTTCCTCCAGCATTTAATTCAATAAAATAGATACCGTTACTAATAGAGCTTGCATTCCATGCGATGGTATGCTTTCCCTTTGAAAAGAATTGATTCTTTATTTCATCAACAACTTTTCCATTAATATCATAAAATGTTATTTTGATATTATTGTTGCTTTGATTGGGAACTGAAAAATCTATCAATGCTGAGTTATTGAATGGATTTGGATATACTCTATCTAGCTTGAATTCCTTAGGATAGGCTTGTTCTGAATCATTTGAAAGGATTTGATCGACAGTGATCGTTCCACTACCATTAACAAAAGGAACACCATTGTTTCCCCACATGTCAACCTGAGTAATTATATCAGTCGAAATTGTAGTAACATCATTTAATTCAGCATCATCACTTACAATGCAATTAACCATGAAAAGAGGATTTGGCCCAAACTCCAATGGTTCTTGCCAATTTGATATTGCAATAGTCCAAATTGAACCTGATAAACTTAAACTTATTTCCCAATTTTCAGATAAATCTGATTCAATCATCGGAGACCATTGTTGATTTTGATTCCAATCAGTAAAAGGTTCGCCAGAATCATAAGTCCCATTATTATTCAAATCATCAAAGGGTTCATCACTTGGAGTTAAAATATTTAGAGATTCAGAAAGTTGTATGACGCTTAAGCTGATTGGAACTGTATTTATTGATGTAACTTGAAATGATGCTCCAGCCCCAATGGTTCCACTACCTCCTTGTATAGTGTAATATTGGTTTACTGAATTTATATTGTAAATTGCATTATCAAGAGTCGTAATTCCAACTTCATTCCCGTCAACAGTGTAAGCTAAGCACTTATCATAACGAACAAGGACTTCTGCTTCGACACCGACATTATTAAAAAGTTCTATTGTAAGTATTGGGCCATCTCCTGCCGATATAGTTGGGTTAACTAATACAACACTATTATCTATTACAATTATACTATCAAATGAGGTTCTAGCTAAAGGAGTCACATTTATGATTTCGACGAAAGAAGGGCTGAAATCTAAGGCGAATTCAAATTCAGATAATTCCATATCATTTTCCAATGAAAGTGTGATTGACCCTGAGCTATATGCATTACCGTCACCATCATTAATAGATGCATTGGCAAGAATAATTTCACTGTAGGTAACATCAAAAGTCATATTCTCATTGGAATCAGATATCTGATCTATTCTTGTCATCGACGGTAAACCATACAGGCTAGTTGTACTCGGATTTGAAGCATGGCTGAATTCTCTATTGTTTGTATTGCCTGGGAATAGATCACCTCCATTACTTTGCCCTCCATTTTCTAGGGCAAAAAGCCCATCTGCTTGTTCTAGCCCAACACCATAATATGGTTCATTAACATTGACATTCCCACTATTTGCAATGTTATCATTGATATGCCATATTGCTAAGCCAGGGGTTGGAATTAAGGTGTCAGAACCGATTTTTTGCCTATTCTCAATCAGCCAATATTCTTCATTAACCTGGGGGTGGTTAACCTTTATGATTTGGTTGCTCGAATATGTTTGATTTAAGACAATCTCTGTTTGGTCGTTTTCAATTTCGATAATCTCAACCCAGCCCAGCCTATTTTTGCACCATCCAACCATTGTAGAAGGGTACCAAGGAGTGTTACCATTGGTGCCCCAAGAACCGCTAGCCATGAGAGATAATTTTCCCGCACCAGTTGAGGAGTTATCTGTGTCATATAAATCAGGTAATCCTAGCGCATGCCCAAATTCATGAGCAAGAACGCCAATTGCAACTATATTTCCACTTTGTATCTCTGGATTGATTGTGTAACTACTGATAGTAACGCCATCATAAGTAACCGCTGAATTCCCAAGGCTCCATTTATGACTCCAAATATTAGTTTCATCACCTTCTTCAGCTCCAGGTCCTTGGTGGATAACATTTAAAGCATCTACGTACCCATCTCCATCGTTGTCAAATTTAGACCAATCAAAGCCGGATTCTTCGAGAGCATCAACCATCTCACGTACTAACTCTCTTACTCTGCCGTAGCCATTATTGTATCCATAATAATCATGGTTATTACTTGCCGTAAACCAGTTTGAGACCTCGGATTTAGGTGAAAATTGTCCATAGGAAATTTCTTTGTAAAAATCTCGGAAGCTGCCTGTATTATCATGATTCAGGTGCGTATAGCCAGGTTGATTTAAAATCAGATCAAACTCTGAAGGCTCATATACTGCGCTAGCATTTGGGAAATCAACAAGTATCCATGGAATATGAAACGTGTCTGATCTTGTATTGTTAAGATTAGGGATTGGAGCATCATCAATCAAAATATCTGGATCGGGTCTTATTAATCTACCTTCAAAGGGGTTTTCTTCAAGTCCAACTCTAAAAGTAGAAGCTTCCAGCTTAGTGCCTTTATTACCCGATGCATACACCCACCAATTATTTTCATCTTTTATAATAGTCGAGCCTTGATATTCGTACCAAGAATGTAAATAATGACCCCTTATATAAATATCTAAAGAGAGACCATTCGGCTGGTTTACCAAAAAAGAGGAAGGACTGGCAGTATCTGATTTTAGACTTGAAATGATAAAAAGGATCATTAATGTTAAGATTCTTTGCTTGTTTTTCATTTTTTTACTTTTTTTTTAATAAACGTTTATACTCTTTTTATTCTTTTAGCTATATTTATTCCTTCAATCTCTAGAAGAACTTGTAAATATATATATGAAAAAGCAAATTACATTTATATTACTTATGATAATCTTAGCATTCTTTAATGCTGGATGTACTTTAGAGAAGAGCGATACTAGCTCAAGTGATACAAGTGCTAGGAGCAATACACTGATTGAGAACAGTCTTGGTGATAAAGAAGGCCATATAGAAGACTATTTTTATAATTTTGAAAATAATATAGATGCTAGCTTTTTTAGGTATAGCCCAAATCTGATGGCTAATTATGATTCTTATTCAGATTATTATTCGTTATTTAATGAAGATCCTACATCGATGACTTATCGTACATTTCCTAATTATCTTGTAGCTATGACACCCCAAGACGCAGCGGAATACACAGTTCGAAACCCTATCGACTCATTATCTGTTGCGGATTCTGTTGTATTCGACTCTGTTGAAATAACATCTACTCCGTTTAAAAATTTAGAATCTCTCCAATGGAACTTAGATGCTGAGCCAGAACTGCAAAGGTATAAATTAGTGAATAGTGATTGGGTTGTAGATGATGTAATGGTTGAGTATCAAGATATTTTTGATGTCAGTGCTTATTGGGCCGTTGTTGATACACCATTTATTCAAAATGGCTTATTGTTTATAGATTCATCCGAATGGAAAGATACTAATTACGTTTTCTTAGCAGACGATCAATTAGTTTTTGAGGAAACATTTGAATTTAGTAAAAAGCAATTAAGTTCTGACTCTTTAGTCTTTAGAGTTAATACTGATTGTAATGATAATGGCTTTCATGATGGAGCTGAGTCTATTATTCAAGATTTCAATGGTGATGGTCTTTTTGAAGTCCTTTATGAATATGCAGATAATAATTATAACGGTGAATATGACTCTGGTGATGATTTAATTGAAGACTATGATGGCAATGATATTATCTCCATTGCTTATGAGTTCACTGACCGAGGAAATGGTATTTGGGATCCAAGAGAGCCTTTTTATGATATTGATTCTTCAGGGACATATGATGCTAACGAGCCATATCAAGATAGAAATTGTAATGATAAATGGGATGCTGGAGAGTCTTTTGTGGATTCTGATAATTCTTTGGATTACACGGATGGTGAAGTATTTACAGATGAGGGTAATGGCCTTTTTGATATTGAAGAGGTTTTTTATAGTGGTGATAATACTCAGTTATATAAAATAGGAGATAAGCCAGATGGTCTACTTGTAAACTGGTTAGATCAAAATAATTCTGAGATTTTACTAGAGGTGGAGGTGGGAGATGATATAATCGATCGCTGGGGGAATGTTTATGAGGATATTATTGAAGTTGTCTCTTCATCCGAATTAAAGCGGCAGTATGTTGATAATATTGACTCGCTCGTAACGCTCTTTACTCGTAAAGAAGTAGGGCATATAACGGATGTATCATCTTCTTTGTCTCCTGACGATTATTATATTACAAAGTCGGAATGGGTAAAAACATCTGGTGGGCAAACAGAGCGCTTTTATAATTATCATATTTTTCATGAACCTAGCCACCTCAATCAAGTTTCTTATCCTGCTTATTTTTTACCAACGGGGTTTTATTTTAGTCCCAATGAAATAGACGATGGATTCTGGCATAAAAAAAAGCTTCAAAGTGATGTCCTCTATTATACTTATAATGGAATATTAAGAGCGGGGGAAGCATTAGATACAGCTTATTACGATACAACAAATATTGCTGTTTATTACATAGAAAAATCTTATAGGGTTAAATCTGATTCCAACGTTGTGGTTCCTGCGGGCCATCGATCGAGTTTATCGGTTCCAGCTAAAGATACAACATTTACGGATTGTTTTAGAGTCACCCAAACGACTACTATGACAATGGTCGGAAGTGGGGTCGATTTTGGGCAGAGGACTGAGTCTTGGTTAGCGAAGGATGTAGGGTTAGTCAAAAGCGAGGTTTATATAAGATGGACAGAACACCCATATGATTCTGATTATACGCAAAATGGTAGCTACCTTGATGAGTCAAATGAAGCTTGGATTGGTTTGAATCGCATTGAGCTAAATGCCGTAGAGATTCAGCAATCAAATAATGTTCTAAGGAGAATAACTCAGCCAGTTCATTCCTTGGAACTTAAAAATCTCGGAGAAAATCAAAACTTTAATTTTGATCCATTCTACATTAATACTCAACATGGAATTCACACTATTGATCTAAGGGAGTTTAGTCAATGAGCTTCTTTATGCGTTATTTCTTATTAGGGCTTTTATGCGCACCTTTATTGCTTGCTGGAACAGATGGTACAATTAGAGGTAAAGTATCTGATGTTGATGGGAATCCGTTGCCTGGGGCTAATATTTATGTACCTGCAGTCGGGATAGGTGCTGCAGCAGGAGGCGATGGCGGTTATATTATTTTAAACATACCTGTTGGGGATTATGATATAGTTGTTCAGATGATGGGATATCAAAAGCAGACTATGGCTGGTGTTAACGTCATGATGGATCAAACTATCTGGCTTAATTTTAAGCTTCCAATTGCTGCTGTCGAGGGTGAAGCTGTCCAAGTCTTAGGTCAAAGAGCGCTAGTTGAGAAAGGAACAACCTCTAAGAAAATTACGATTGATAAAGATGCTATTCAGTCTCTACCCATTCGAAATCTTTCCGAATTATATACTCTCCAATCGGGTGTTGTAAAGGTTGAAAGTCGAAATAAGTCTGTACCAGATCATGAAGAAAGAGGTATAGAAGAAATTCATGTAAAGGGTGGTCGATCTGGCGAAATTGCTTATATGATGGATGGTATGTACCTTAGGAACCCTATCTTCGGCTCTATCGGATCTGGAACCCGGCTGAATATGTTTGCCGTTAAAGAATTTGACTGGCAGCCAGGTGGGTTCAACGCAGAGTATGGCGATGCTCAATCGGCTGTTTCAAATTGGCATACCGCTTCGGGTGGTGAAAAAATAGAATATCATTTTAAATGGGAAACTAGTTCTATCGGTGCTTTCTTAGACGGGGATGATGACGAGAGTATTAATTATGATCTTAATCGTGGCTACACGGACTACAACTTTGGAGTTGGCGGTCCGATCATCGGTATTCCTCGCTTAAATTTTTGGGTCTCAGGTCAATATACTACACAAGATAAATATAGTGTTTATGAATTTGATGACAAGACTTTTCAAGGTGCTAAATATTTTTTAAATCAAGGAGATCTAGATGAGGATCTGCTGAGACAAAATAAACAAAACTTAGTTTATCCTTGGGATGATCAGTCAGGTTTTAGAGGCTTTGGTTTTGATAATACTTGGGATGTTTTTGCTAAATTAAGTTATAAGCCTAGTAGTAAAATTCGGTTCCATGCTTCATACTGGCTGGTAGAGAACCATAGGCAGGCTTTTAACCCTAGATATTTATATTGGGATGAAGGTCGAAACGAGCTTTTTCGTGATACTGAAAGGATCAACCTTGAGCTGAATCAATCATTGTCTCAAAATACGTTCTATACTTTGCGATATTCAAGATTTCAGCAGGATCAATTTCAAGGAGTTAGGTGGAGAGATAATGATGAGGATGGTTATCCGAATTGGTTCGAATGGCGTCATCCTGCGGGTTATAAAGATATTTCAGATGCTGAAAATAAGTATGTTGTGCCGTTTTCAATTGGCGAGGATGGTGACACTATTAGATATACAAACATTGATGAAAGAAGTGGCTGGCATCATGGGGCCGCTCCAGGTCTTTGGAATTGGGAGTTGGCTGAGGAATTTGATGATTTAAATGGAAACGGAATTTGGGACTCAGGCGAAAATTTCGAGGATTTCAATAATGATAATGTATGGAATGGTCCGGTATTAATTAAAGAGTTGATGAATCGTGATGGCTCATATTGGTTGGAGCCTGAGATGTATGAGGACTCCGAGCCTTTTTATGATTATTCGAGCGTTGATCTATTGTGGCAAAATGTTCCTGGATATTATGGTACTCCTAATAATTTGAGTTTTCTATCAGGCCGCTTAAATCCTTATTATTACATGCCCGATGTAACTGGTGTTGCTTGGGACGAAGGGAGAGCTTTTGGCGGACAT
>Ga0209632_10006268_pt1 | contig 10100 bp, 7 predicted proteins | sample COG_10_FD_184754 | JGI IMG/M metagenome (GOLD analysis project Ga0209632, IMG submission 184754) | Pelagic Microbial community sample from North Sea - COGITO 998_met_10 (SPAdes) (version 2) | ecosystem: Environmental > Aquatic > Marine > Neritic zone/Coastal water | place: Helgoland, sampling...
CCACGCATTTTAAATGCGCCCATTTTTTGAAAATTTTCACATTTAAAAAAGATATTTACCCCTGCTATTTTGTTAATTAGTCCAGATGTTAGAATTGGTGTATTGTGTATGTAAGGTTCAATTCTTTGATGAACTTTAATAAGGCTTTCTTTGTACATAATTTTAAGTATTTGATATGGCTGTCACTTCTATTTCAATTAAGCATCCAAAATGTAATTCGCGCGTTGGGATAATACATCTTACTGGTTTATGGTTTTCAAAAAAACGGATATATCCATTATTAACTTTGTCCCATAGTTTTATATCGGAAATATATATACGTACTTGTAATATATTATTTTTATTACATCCTGCTTCGTTTAATATGGTTTCAACATTCTTTAAAACTAAAATTGTTTGCTCTTCAATTGTAGAAGGAATGCTTTTGGTTTCCTTGATAATAGGCAACTGTCCTGATAAATACAAAATGCCATTGTGTTCTATACATTGTGAGTAGTGTCCATTACTAACAGGCATATTAGGTGTGTTTACAATTTTCATATTAATAATATTTTCCAGTTTCTAAATCTCTCTTTATTTCTGTTTCTCTCTTTACAACTCCGTGCATTGCTATAAAAACGCCATTCTCCATCAAATTAGCCGTTGCAATAGCACAGCCTACATTTATGGCGGCTTCAGAATTGCTAAATCGTTCGGGCCGCATAGCACCAGTAATTATAATTAACTTGTCTCTAATACGTTCCTTAAGAAAGGTAGCAGTTTCCATCATTGTATCGGTTCCGTGTGTAATAATGAATTTATTTTCTTTATGTTTTTGTATTAGTTTGGCTAAACTATTTCTATCTTCTTCTGTAATTTCAAGACTGTCTTTTTGACAAGAAGTAAGCACTTCATACTCAAATGAAGGGTTTAGTTTTTCTAAAATTCTGTTTGTTGCAGGCTCGCCAAATTCAAAAGCCCATCCTTTAGTTGTGTGAGGATAATCTTTATCAATCGTCCCTCCAGTTTGAATAAATACTAGTTTCATAATTAATTGTTGTTAAGTACGATATTTATCTTTACAGTGTTGTATGCCGTTTTGATTTTCATTATTGTGTAAATGATTCGGCCAACAACTCACTCTGTTCAATAACCCTATCTGCTTCCATACGAGCTAAATCTGGCGGGTAACCGTATTTAATTAATAGTTTTCTAACGGCTAATCTTATCTTCGCTCTTACATCACTTCTCTTACTCCAATCAACTGTGGCATTTTTACGAATGACATCTACAATATGATGTATTAGTTCTTTCATTTTATGATCATCTAACATTTTGGTAGAGTCATTTAGATTTAGCACACTATAAAACGCATACTCATCTTCTGTAAGCCCTAACTCATCTGCTCTATTATCCTCCAGCCTCATCTCTTTTGCTATGGCAGACAATTCTTCTAAGACTTGTGCAGAGTCTATTTGGTTGTTGTGGTATCTATTAACCACACTCTCTATCATTTCTGAAAACCTTTTTGCTTGAGAAATATTTTTAGTTTTGCGAATTTGTACTTCATCACTCAATAGTTTCTTTAACAATTCAAAAGCTACATTCTTTTGTTGCATGTTCTGCACCTCCAATAAAAACTCATCAGAAAGAATACCGATATCTGGTGTTTTAATTCCAGCAGCTTCAAATACATCGATAACTCCATCACTACTTAATGCCTCATCTACGATTTGTTTAATGGCAGTATCTATCTCATAATTTGATTTAACCCCTGAAGGATTGAACTTATTTATCCTTGCCTTCACCGCTTGAAAGAAAGCAACATCATCTTTAATGACATCTGCTTCAAAGCTCGGGAGTGCGAAGCACGTAGCCATTTGGATTCACCTTTAGGTGAATTGCTTTTAACGGCATTCGTGTATGATTAGTAGGGGTTTAAATATTATATTACTTTCAGTTTGTAGATTAAAATAGTAGTTTAATCATAAACATTGAAGTTAGCACTTAACAGCTATTTTTTATTGACCTTGTTGTGTGCAGTTTTTTATTCAAACTATCTTTTTTCAGCATATTTATATTTTTCAAATTTCTTTGGAAATTCGTTTGTCACAGTCAATCTGTTTGAAGTCAGATTTGGTTTAATTTTAATCACTTTTGTATTTGAGTCAATTTTCACATCGTGAGTACTTTTCATCTTAACTAAGTCAATATGTAAGGCTTTAAACTCATAATTTCCATTTTTGAGATTAATTATAACATATTCTCTAGCTCTAATTTGCCCTAAAGCTTTATTCCCAATCCAAATATTTAATCTGGCAGTATTGTCAATTTTATGTAAAATATCAGCTCCATTGTAAATTAAAATCGTTCCATTTCCTAATTTCTCAATTTCTACTTTTTCTAAATCAGTTTTTATAAATGTATATTCAGAAGTTATGGGTTTTAATGCGCAAGAAGTAAAGAAGGAAATTATAGAAAATAGAATTATATACTTGTGTTTTTTCATAATGTTTATTTTTTAGGCTTTTTATGTTAATTACACATAACGCCGCGCTATACGCAGTGACGTTCTGGGTTTTCAATGGATGCATTTTTATGCGATTCATTAAAAAGACAAAAAGAACGTTATCAAATTGCGGTATAACGACTTGATATGCATTATTTTGTTCGATACCACCTCAAGGTGATTGCTAGTTATTCTCTTAATTCCTACGCCCAGCGCAATTTGGAAGCACGCGGCGATATTGCACAATCCCAAGGGGTGGGAGTGCGAAGCACGTAGCCATTTGGGTTCACCTTTAGGTGAATTGTGCAATATCGGTCTTGTATATGAAAAGTAGCGGATTTTAAGCACTAACTTTTCGGTTTATAACTGACCTTTATTTTTATGTTTATACTTTTGTTTTAGCACTTACTCCGCTATTTTTTATATACGTTGTTACCTGCTGGTTTTCTTTTAATTTACAACTATAACTTCGACATTGTAATTATGTTCTCCTTTTGTCCGTTCACCATTTAGGTCGTTAAAATTCGATAAGTCTCTTGTCTTTTTAAATGGGTCATATACAAAGCAAAATAACTTTTCAAGCCAAATACATTTGTGATATGATTCAAAATCTACTTTTAGTTGTTCAATAATATGTGTTTCGTTAGAATCCTTTTCTTTTATCATTTTAACTTCAATTAGAATTTTTTCCTCTCTTAGTATTAAATCTATTTTTGTAGACTTACCTCCAACTTTAGGGATTGGGTCTTCGTCTCTCATATTTGGGAAAAATGACTTAACTATTACGTAGAGTATATCTTGTACATCATATTCATCTTTTATTTCAAATTCGGAATGACCTTTCCGTCTGTTTTTGATGATTTTTTGTACTGCATTTGGAAAGTTATAAAATATATCTCGTAAAACTTCCTCTGGACTCTTAGAGATAAACATAACTTCTAAAAGTTGATTTTCTATATCTTCTAGTAAAAGTAAAGTGTGTATGTCAAGGTCAGTATTAATAATTGCCGTTAATGCATTATTTATATTTTTTTCTGAAACATCATTAATTCCAAACAATTTATTTACTAAAACAGAAAATGGGTTTGTTAAATCAATATTTAGATTTTCAATTAATAAGCTTTTTAGAGAAGGCTTAATTTTGCTAAGAAAAAATTGCTCTTTTATATCTCCTCTTTTGAACCTTTCAATTAGTTTATCTTCTAATTGGTCTTTTGCTCCTAAATATAATCCTGCAAATTTAAATATGTTTGAAGTAGCATCAATACCTTTTATTGGTGGTTTAGAGATAATTGAAATTATTTTCTCGTAAGAATCAGGCTTATTCAAATATCCATCTAATGCTATAGACTCTTCAGGAGAAAGTTCAAAATTGATGTTTTCTATATGAGTAGATTGAATTGAAGATGAAGCATATAAATACGCAACAGTTTCAATATTATTATATTGAGAAATTTGTGTTTTATTATTCTTTATTATTTCTCTTAAATAAACCATAATTTATCTTCTACAAATTTTAATCTATCATAATCCCAATTATCAACTTTTTTAAGTTCTTCTGTCATTTTAGCCATTAATGATGGATACATTATCGTTACTGTTCTCTTAGATGGCATATAACTTCTATGTGATAAATGAGAGAACCAATATACTTGCTTTGCGATATAAAACATACTGGTAAAAGTTGACCGTTTGTCAATATCTATTTTTAATGGAAGGTCACTATTTTTTACGAAATGTAAAATTGCTGAATGCTTGCTAAGTTGAATGTAGGAACCCGCCATAATATCGTTTCTTCCATCATTATAGTATAGTCGAAAATTGTGACCATAGGCTAAGTGTACTAAAGCAAATTCAAAATTATAATCAGAAAGGCGCTCTTTAAGGTTGTTAATTGCCTTAATTTCATACTTTTCACTTGCAGATTTGAATAAATGGAAAATTAACCTAAATGTTCCAGAATTTTTCATTTCTTCAACTAGCGGTTTTAAAGTTTCAAATAAATGATTCTCTAAGTTTTCTGCATAGTTCTCAAATGAAGATAGAGGAGAACAATTACCTGTCATATATCTGCCATCATTATGAAAAATTTGAGCAATACCTAAAACAAATTGTCCATCTTTTGAAATAGTTGAGCCAATTCCAATAACTAACTCATCCTTTAGTTTATCTTCTTTTTCTATAGTCCACGCTGTTCCTCCTAATTTAGCATATGAGTTCAGAGCGATATTAGTCATTGTAAATGCACCTAAATTTTGTCTGATTGTTTCAATTTGCACGTCTTGGGTTGGAATACCATTACCAATTAATTTCGCTTTACATTTGAAATATGGAGAAAGGTTATTTGATAATTTTTCTTGAAGTTGGTTTACAATTACATATACCAAATCACACTCAAGTAATTCTTTATCATAAATAGCGTGTTCATATGACTTTAGGTCTGAATCAGCAATTTTTAAGAAATAAAAACTTAAGTGATTGAAGTGAAATACTTCCTTAAGTTTTGATTCTATTTTTTTTGCAAAACCTTCTGTTTCTCCTTGGTACTCTGAAGGGCAAATTATACCTAGTTTAATATTCTCATTTTGGTATTGCTCTAAAGAATATGGCATATAAGTTTTGACCATTTGGTCATAATACCTTAGACCTTGAGTGTTTTTTCGATTGCTATAAAAGTACCTTTGTGGTTTATGTATAATTTCTGATTTAATGATGTCATTTTCAAATGGAAGATACCGTTTAGTTATTGATGATATATTCAATCCAAATGGAAGTTCTATTTTATTCTTACTCTTCTCTAGCCAATTGTAAAATTTATTTATAATTTGAAAAGAAGTAGAATTTTGATTCTCTTTAGTTCTAGTAGTTTCATAATTTTCTGTAGCACCTCTCGATTCTAAAAATCGTTTGATAGATTGTCTATTAGCAAAAATTATATCTTCTTTTCCTTTTAAACCACTCGTGTCAATTCCATTCTTTTCAAATTCTTGTTTAGTCCAAGTAAATCTATTTTTTAATGAACTAGATAAAGTGAAACCTAATAGTAACTTTTCTTCTTTATAGCAAAAGTATGGTGAAAAATGCACGACACGATTAATCTCTAATCCTTTAATTGAGTTTTGAAGTACATCTTTTGAAGAAATTATTTCCCAAGTATTTGAGTATTTGTTTTTAAAAATCCGATAAGAATCAGTTTCTTTCAATAAATCAATAACTCGATTTTCAATAATACGAGATAGTACTTTCGGTTTATCATCTAAATTGATTTTATAATCAGGTAATTGTTTAAACTCACTATTTAACTCATTTACACTCCAAACAAGTATTTTGTCGTTTTCTCTATAAAAAGTACATTTTTCGTTAGAATCTCTTAAACTTATAAAATCTTCTTTGCTTTGATAGTCAGAGTAATTAAGTGCTTTTGCAGAGACTTCTTTTAAGTCAATTTCTACTTGATAAAAGTTTAAAAAAAGTCCACTCATTTATTTTTTAGTTCTAATTGTTAATTTTTAATTCAACTTGCAGGTAACGCCGCGCTATACGCAGTGACGTTCTGGGTTTTCAATGGATGCATTTTAATGCGATTCATTAAAAAGACAAAAAGAACGTTATCAAATTGCGGTATAACGACTTGATATGCACTATTTTGTTCGATACCACCTCAAGGTGATTGTTAGCTATTCTCTTAATTCCTACGCCCACCGCAACTTGGAAGCACACGGCGATACTGCACAATCCCAAAGGGTGGGAGTGCGAAGCACGTAGCCATTTGGGTTCACCTTTAGGTGAATTGTGCAATATCGTTTGGTGTATGATCTCGTTGCGGTGTTTAAGCATTAAATTTAGCAAAAATTTCTAATTTTCCATTTCAAAACACTTTTCTAAAAAAAATCTCTTTTTTATAAATTCGTGTTTTACAATACATTCCCAATATTGGAACCGTTTTATCGTATTTTTTAATAGAGAGTAACGTGCATTGTTTGATAATATTTTTTATTTCTTCTTGAATAATTTTAGATAACTCATTAAAATTTGCTTTGTTTTTCCCTTTAATCTTTGATAAGACAATTCATAATCGAAATTCCACGAACTTATTATCTCAGCAGTTATATTTTTGACCAAATGAGAATGCAAATAAAACTGCTAATATTAAAATTTAATCTTTTACTTTTCATGGTTTTTACTTTTTATAATAGTATTCGTTTTGACTTAAAATATAACCATCTTTGTCTTTTACAAATTGTAAGCGATTAAATTCGTCATAATGGTAATACATAACATTTCCTCGTGGATCTGTAATGCTGGTAACGCCAATGAGCGGATCGTAGGTGTATGAGGTAATTTGTGTTTCAGATAAGTTATCGTGATTTCTTAAAGCTCTTAATGCTTCTCTTAAATCTCCTTCTTTGCCCACTTTTGTAATTGATCCATCTGCTTTTATAACATCAACTTTTCTATCACTATCTACATTTGATAACTCTTGAATTTTCTCCAAAGTATTATATGCTGATGGAAGCGTTGTAATTGCCGAAGTTACTTGCTCAAAAGTCGCGTTCTCTATTTTAGCAATTGGCTGGGTTTTATTGTAACCCCAAAGATAAACGATATGTGTAGCGTTTGCTTTGCTAAGCTCTGTTGGGTTGCCTTTGTTGTCATAGTTGTGGTAGGTGATTCTGTCTTTTGGATCTGCATCTGCTTTGGAGGTTTGTATAATCTTGGGTAAATACAAACTATTAGAGAATGTGCTATAGACTGTATTTTGTTCAGACAACTTGGTTTTAGTTTCGCCTACTTTTTTATAGGTTTCTGTTTTTATAGGAATTGATATTCGATTTTCGTTAATTAATCTTATATCATTTTTTTCATGAGCATATTCAGTTACAGTTTTTAAAACTTTACCTAGACTATTTGTAGTTTCAGTTTCTTTGGGGAAAGTTCTTCCTAGGTACCCATTATCATAAGTATACACTTCTTTGTTTTGAATAATAGAATCATTGTTTTGAATAGAACTGTTTTTAAAATAGATTTTTTTTACTTTTTCTTTTAAATAAAATCGTTCACTTAAATTATTATACTTATGAATTCCTTCATAATCACCTATTCTACCCACCTTATAATTAACGCTGGAATAATTAAATTCTCCATTACTACTATAGTTAAAAAATGTTTCTTGTTTTATTTGATTTAGTTCGTTATACACCTTTTCGTTTATTAAAAGCCCTCTTCTGTGAGAATAATCTAAAGAAGGAACTAAAGGATATGCTGTGCCATCATTTAAACCTATAATATTAGATGAATTAAACTCAGGGTCAGGAGAATATGAAAATTTTGATTCTATTTTTCCGTTATTACTAAAATTTTGAGTAATATTTGTATAAGTTACATTAGAAGAACTTTGCCCATTCAACGGAAAAATAGGATTAGATACAATTCTATCAGTAAAACAAACTACGCAAGGATAGGCATGAGGAATTTTTTTGTAATAATATATTGGAGGTGCTAAAGAATATCCACTTGATTTATTTAAGTTATTAAATAGATTGTAATTATAATTTTGTTTTTTTAAAATAGAATCATTTGTGTCTTTAAATAGAATTTCTTTAATCCTAAGACCTCCTGTTAAAGCATTTTCTTCTTCAGGTAATAGTTTTCTTCCTCTTAAAGTTATGTATACATATTTGCCTGTCTGCAAAATACCATTCTGTATTTTTAAAATATAATTGCCATTGGGCAAATAAATAGTTCCTTGCCCATTAGAGGTATTAAAGGTGCTAACTATAGTTCCATCTGATTTTGTTATTTTAATAGTTGGACAATCATTTGCGGCATAATTACAATTAACATCAGTACTAATTGAATAATCTACAATCCCTGCAAAAGGGAAAGTGTTTGTAATGCTAAAATTACTAGTATATGTTTTTCCAACCTCACTCCAACCGATTTGATTCCCTAACTGCCCGCCAGGAATAGTAAGGTTTTGATATTGATTCCCTATATAAAAAGCTTTTTCGCCACTAACACTTCCAATAGTATTTGATTCGTAAAAGAATTCTGTTTTTCCTTTTGTTGGATATGTAATGCTTTTTAAAATACAAGCTTTTACAAAATCAGGGTACACTTTTCTATTAGCACCATTACGCTTAATAATATTTGTAAATTTAATTACTTCTATTTCAGGATATAATACATTATTTAACCTTCCGTTATAATATCCCCAAAAATCTTGAGCATAAGAAAAGCGATTTGGTAAAATGTGATTTGTATTATAGCTTAATAGGTACTCTTTGTTTTTTTGATGTGAAATTTCTTGTACTACTTTTCTTAAATATAATCGTTTTTTTAACTGATTATCAATACCAAAATATTCATGCTGATTTACGTCTAGCGAATTAAAATAATCGTACTCAAATTTATAGCTGTCAATTAAATTATTGTTTGTACTGTAGAGTTTTATATCTGTTAATGCACTGTCATTAATTAAATCTAATCTTGATTTCAAGTATTCAAAAGCGATTTTACCAAAAGCACTTTTAATTTCTGTTAAAAAGATAGGAGCATATTGTTTTTTAGAGAACATTAATGTTTCTCCTATAGAACCACCAGGCATAGCAAATGCAGCATTAAACTCTTTAGAATGACTAGAAATATTCCAATATGTAATAGTATTATTCAATTCTTTTTGATACGTATATAAAGTTTCATTACCTAAAAAGTCAATAATTTTTGTCAAATACCAACCAGATGTATAATTGAATAAACTAGCAGGGTTAAAAGGAGGCAAGTTTAGACCTTTTATATAAGGAGTATCAGTTTCTTTTTTTATCGCATTTTCATTAAAACCAAACTCGTAGGTTATTCCATTTGTTGTTTTCACTCTCCATCCAACTATTTTTTTAGTAGAATCTTTAGTGAAATTAATTTTTAAATCACTTTTCTGATGAAATATTATTTCTCCATTGTTCTGATTGAAAAAGAATTTACCGCTTTGTCCTAAAAAATTAAAATAATAAATATCGGATTCATAATCATAATCATTCTCTACTGCTCTTAGATATAAATCAGTTTTTTTCTCTAAATCGGCGCTTTCATATTCCGCAACGGTATGTAATGTATTAATATAACCGTCTTTATTATCATCTGGAATACCTCTTACATTTCTTGTAATTATACCTCCTGCATTCAAATTCCACCCCAATCCATTGCGAGATGCAATCTCATTGACTCTTATTCCTGATGAATGGTAGCTTAATGAAATAGGGATGCTAATACTACTACCTTTTATATTAATAAGAGGAATTGAAATATCAGGTATTCCTGTACTTAAGCCAACTGGAATTTCAAGGTACTTTCCAAGTGAAGCAACCTGAGGAGGAGTAGATGTTATTTTAGGTAACTCTTGACTATACAGAATAACAGAAAATAGGATAATAGATATGTTTATTAGTATTTTTTTCATCATAAAATAATTTTCATATATTTTCTATGCCAATGAAGCACAACGCCGCGCTATACGCAGTGACGTTCTGGGTTTTAAATGGATGCATTTTTATGCGATTCATTAAAAAGACAAAAACAACGTTATCAAATTGCGGTATAACGACTTGATATGCAG
>Ga0209632_10006269_pt1 | contig 10098 bp, 9 predicted proteins | sample COG_10_FD_184754 | JGI IMG/M metagenome (GOLD analysis project Ga0209632, IMG submission 184754) | Pelagic Microbial community sample from North Sea - COGITO 998_met_10 (SPAdes) (version 2) | ecosystem: Environmental > Aquatic > Marine > Neritic zone/Coastal water | place: Helgoland, sampling...
ATTTTAATTGATTTATGATTAATAATACTTAAAGATAACATATTCCAGAACTAAACAAACAAAGGCAAGTCTTCACTTACTTCATTAGTAGCTTGTTTCATTCTTGGTAAAGTGTATTGTAGAACTTACAGAAGATGATATGCCTGTGGTTTAAAAGAAAACCCTCCGTTAAGGAGGGTTATTATATAACTAATAAATTTTGTAATCCGAGTTTGGATAAATAGCCTTAAAACCTTTTATACCTCCTTTTAAATAAGGAATTATCGCTTCTCCTAAATCGGTAGACTCTTCGTTCCTCCATTTTAAATAAGTATCATATTCTTCGTAAGAATCCCATTCAGAGATTACAAAAAGCGTATTAGATTCTTTATTAAACGTACTAACTAATGAATTACAGCCTTTATAGTTTCTCGTAATATTTAGCCCAATTTCTGTATTATCCATAGCGGCAAAAACAATGTCTTCTTTACCGGGTAAAATTTTAAATTCAGCTACTACAATATTTTTATGGCCTGAAGTATTCATCATGCCTCCTAAATCAAACCAATCTCCTCCATTAATGATTTTACCATCTTTAAACTCAAAAGAGTGATAACTAGTTAGACTTGTCTCTATACCCGTTTTAGCATTTACCGATGTCCATGTCCCATAAACACGAGTACTTCCATCAGGCTCACCTGTTTCTGAATCAACACCAGGCAACCAATAATCTGCAGTAAATTTCATATTATCAAATTCTGCTTGATAACCTATAATTGCAGCTTTTACTTCATCTATTCCACCCATTCCCATTCCATAGACAGGCATGTGCCATTCTATATCTTCGTGAAGATAAGTGAACATCTCCTCTGCTTGTTCTGTTTCATGAAGCTTAAAGAAAGCTTTTGCTTTTTCAGTGTTTTTTTCAAATTCAGCATGCTTCACATTAGTACATGCTATTGTTATTGCACTGATAAAAAAAAGAAATAATAATTTTTTCATTTTAATTGATTTATGATTAATATGTTACCAATATAAGAAAATCTAAAATATCACTACTCCCTGAGCTTACTGAACAAACAAAGGCAAGTCTCCACTTACTTCATTAGTAGCTTGTTTCATTCTTGGTACAGTGTATTCTAGAACTTACTGAAGAGGATATGCCTATAATGTAAGATGCTTTTTAATCTAGTTTGTGTTGATTAAAAAAAGTTAAATTTTCGTAAGAATTTATTTTTTTTGGCTATTGTAAATCATATCAAGTAAAGTGTTTAAAGGCACGAAAGGAATCATTTTCATCTTAATTTTTCCCCAAAAGCTGAACCCACTCAAAACATTTAATCTTCCATTTAACATTGCGAAATATCCTTCTTTAGCAACTTTCTGAGGATTTGCCAAATCATTAAACATTTTACTCCCTGAAACATTTGCTTTAGAAACAAAACCAGTTTTGGTTGGAGCAGGCATTAGATTTGTAATGGTAATATTAGAATCACTTAGCTCCCTTGCAACCGCATTGCTCAATGATTTCACATAAGCTTTTGTAGCAAAATAAACAGCTTGTAATGGTCCTGGCATTAAGGAAGCAGAGGAAGAAACATTTAAAATTTTACCATTATTTTTTTTAATAAAATCTCCTAAAAATAAATACATCAAATTTGTTAAAGTGATAATATTTAATTGAATCATTTCAATATCCTTATGATTATCTCTTTCCATAAATAATCCATATCCACCAAAACCTGCATTATTTATTAAAAAATCAATTTCAATTTGCGATTTTTTAACTTTCTCATATAATTTTTTTGCTGATTCAGGCTTGGACAAATCAACTTTAAATATCGTAACATTTACATTGAATGTATTAGTAATTTCTTTTTGGACATTTTTTAGTTTATCCAGATTTCTGGATGCTATAACCAAATCACCCCCTAGAGATGCGTGTAACTTTGCAATTTCATAACCAATGCCGCTAGTTGCTCCAGTTATTAATGCGATTTTATTTTTATTCACAATAAATCTTTAAATTGAAAAACTATGAATACAACTGCTGGAACCCAAACGACCATATTGGCTTCATCTGAGTAAAGAATTCATCAAAATCAATTTTTTTATCACTCCCAGCATATTTTAACATGTATTCTTTAGCTTCTTTGGGCTCTAAACCCCACTCCATTAGAAGTAATTCAATTTCAAATATTTCTAGATATCCAGAAGAATCTAAATCTAGATGCTTAAAAACAGTCGTCGCCTTTTCTTTTGGATTGTTTGCCTCAGTTCCGTTTTCTTTTATTAATTTATAATTCCCCATTCTCCATAAAGTGTTTTTAAAGTCATTCAGATTTAATCCTTTTGAGCTTTCAAATCTTGTAAATGTTGCCTCTACGTACTTTTCTTTCAACCCCCAATCTCTTGAAACTTGAACAACCTCATCGTAAGATAAATACCCCGAGTCATCTTTATCTAACTTAGAAAATATTTTTTCTGCCATGTCTTCATCTCCGTTACTTACATTAATCTCTAAATTATTGGAAATCCAAAAGTTTCTAGTATCAGTATCAATAAGTGATTCTCTTTCTTTTTCTTCAAATAAATTTTCCATTTCTTCTTTTGAAGGTTTCATTAATAGCTTATACATTGCTAGATAAATTAAAATTCCTATCACTATAAGTATTGGGCCAAATCCACCAAACAAATATGATGTAATAACTGCTCCTGCAAATAGCTCGGTAACAGTATAGTGAGAGCCTTTGAAAACCTTTAAATTTTCTAGTAAAACCATAAAAATTCTCATGTACGCATAAGCCTGTAGTGTAATCCAAGTTTGTTCTAACCAATAAATTTGACCACCTGATGTAATTAAACGAAATGCAAAATATGCGTGAATTGTTACAATCATGTAGTAAGAAGGCACAGTTATTCCTTTCGCACCAAATGACCCCTTACTCTGAAAGAATGCAGAAGGAACATGAAAAAACAGGGCAGTAAATCCAACAATCATAGCTAAGAATTCATGATTTAATGACCATGCAATAATTCCAATAATTAACTCTAATGACCCAGATATAGCATGCACCCTTACCCAAAATTTTCTAATTTTAGTCATTAAAAATTTTGGGTGTGGAGGAGTTGTGGCATGATAATAAATAATCCCAATATTTGATAATACAGCAAAACCACAAAGGAAATAAAAAGGGAAATCGTTTGATTTTACTTCTAAATCAGTAGGATTCATAACAATTTCAACAAAAAAGTGAATTATTATTACTGTCAATATGGTGAATATAATCTGAATTATTCGATACATTTTTTTGATTTACTGATTATTATTCATGAATGTAAGAAAAATTTACAACATTTATATCTTCCTTAAAATCAATTAACAAACAAAGGCAAGTCTTCACTTACTTCATTAGTAGCTTGTTTCATTCTTGGTAAAGTGTATTGTAGAATTTACTGAAGATATGCCTGTGGTTTAAAAGAAAACCCTTCTGAATTAACAAAAGGGTTCTCTACTTATTAACCATAAACAAAAACTAATAAAACGTTTATAATAGTTTAGACAGCTATTCCATTAAAAAGTAACATCTGTAAATAATAATAATTCGTTAAAATTATAAGTCCATATCACAAAGGCAAGTCTTCACTTACTTCATTAGTAGCTTGTAATCTTGGTAAAGTGTATTGTAGAACTTACTGAAGATGATATGCCTATGGTTTAAAAGAAACGAAGATTAAGGTAAATTAAAATACAATAATATTCTATCAATTCAGCTCCATTTTGACGTTTCCTTTATGATGCGAGTCAGGTGACCCTTAAAATTTTGATATCATTGGACTAATCTCCATTTAAACACCCCCTTTGTTTACGATATTACTTTTGGGCTAAAATTTTATATATTTAGATAAACTAAAATATTTATATGCAACGTAAATTCACCCTCAGTGAGAAAGAAATTCCAGATAAGTGGTATAATATTATTGCAGATATGCCCAATAAACCATTGCCACCCCTAAACCCTGGGACTATGGAGCCGATTGGTCCAGAGGCACTAGCACCTCTCTTTCCGATGGAGTTGATTAAGCAAGAGGTGACTATGGATAAATACGTCGATATCCCGGATGAGGTAAGAAATATTTATTCCATGTGGCGTCCAACACCACTTTACAGGGCTCATAATCTTGAAAAGCTTTTAGATACTCCAGCAAAAATTTATTATAAATACGAAGGGGTAAGTCCTACAGGTTCTCACAAACCTAATACAGCGGTACCTCAGGCTTATTACAGCAAACAAGAAGGTGTCAAAAAAATTACTACCGAAACAGGGGCCGGTCAATGGGGGAGTGCTTTAAGTTTTGCCTGTCAGCATTTTGATATTGAATGCGAGGTGTTTATGGTTAAACTTTCTTATTTACATAAACCCTACCGGAAAGTGATGATGAATACTTGGGGGGCAACAGTGCACCCGTCCCCTTCAAATGAAACAGAAATTGGGCGTAAAATTTTAGCAGAAAATCCTGAAACTACAGGCTCTTTAGGTATTGCAATTTCTGAAGCCATTGAACGTGCAGCTTCAGATGAACACACAAAATACGCCTTAGGAAGTGTTTTAAATCATGTAAAGCTCCATCAAACCATCATTGGTCAAGAAGCTATTTTGCAGATGGAGAAGGCTGGTGAAATGCCAGATATTGTGATTGCGCCTTTTGGTGGCGGTTCCAATTTTGCAGGATTAGCATTTCCGTTTCTTCGTTTGAATTTTGATGAAGGAAAAAATATTCGTTGTATTGCGAGTGAGCCGTCCTCATGTCCAAAATTAACCCGTGGAGTTTTCAGGTATGATTTTGGAGATACGGCTGGAATGACACCACTTTTACCCATGTATACCCTTGGGCATGATTTTGTACCCGCACCGATTCACGCCGGTGGATTACGTTATCATGGGGCAGGCGTTATTGTGAGTCAGTTATTAAAAGACAAATTAATCGAAGCCCGTGCCCATGATAATTTAGAAGTTTTTGAAGCAGGAGTGAAATTTGCTAAAGCTGAGGGAATTATTCCGGCACCAGAGGCTTCCCATGGAATTGCTACAGCAATTGAAGAAGCAGAGCGCTGCAAAAGAGAAGGAAAATCGGAAACCATTCTTATAAATATGTGTGGTCATGGGAATTTTGATATGAAGGCTTATGAAGATTATTTTGCAGGAAAAATAACCAAGCATATATTGTCACAAGCAGAAATTGATGCTTCTATTGCAAGACTTAATACCCCTTTGATTCCAAATTAATAAGGAGCGAATATAACTCAAGCCGTCACACAAACAAAGGCAAGTCGTCACCTACTTCATTAGTAGTTTGTTTCACTCTTGGCAAAGTGTATTGAAGAACTTACTGAAGAGGATATGCCTGTGGTTTAAAAGAAAACCCTATGAAACTAATTATTGATTAAATCTTTAGTTTAAAGAACGCTACACTCTATTTGTTTTTAAGTGAAAAAATAAATTTGAAATACCAAAACCAAACCATAATAAATTTAGTCCCCACCATAATACAAAAAACCAGTCATTTTTTTCAGTACCGTTCCAATCCAATAATTCAAATATTACACCCTCCATAAACAAATCAAATGAAAACAGAAAAATAAACCCAAATAACCAAAGGATTATTTTTTCAAATAAGTTGAATTTTAATTTAGGAAATATCATTTGAATTAAAAGTAATAATATTCAAATATAACAAATCCTTGAACTAAACAAACAACGGCAAGTCCTCACTTACTTCATTGGTGGCTTATTTCATTCTTGGTAAAGTGTATTGTAAGGCTGAACTTACTGAAGATGATATGCTAATGATTAAAAAATACTCTTTTTAAAAATATTAGTATTTATTTTTCTTTTTTTAAGTCCCCAAAAATTAACTCTTATAAAATTATTAAATATGGAACACGGAATTAAAATGATATTTAGCAGGACAGAAATAATTCGCCAAATGCCCCTTAAGATAAACCAAAAAACTAATCCTAAAAAAGCGAAAAAAGCGAAAAATATTTCAGGCCCCATATTCTAAATATATAAAACTCTACAATAACTTAACACCGTGTTTTTCTTCCTGAACTTACTGAAGATGATATGCCTGCGGTTTATGTCTAAACAAATCTTGCTCCTATTCCTCTATTTACTGGGCTAATACTTGTAACTGGTCTTCTAATGATTTTATCCTATCTTACATTAATCAAAAATAGTGAAGATTTATCTAATGCCTAAACAGATGCTACACGCTCTCCTTGTTTATTTAGTGGATTTTTTTAATCGGCGTAAATGATTGATAGATTGAAAAAGTGGTTTTCTGGATTGAGTCCCTTGAAGAGGAATACTCTTTGGATTTTTTTTGTTATTCTTGTTTTACGCTTTATAATACGATTTTGGATGCTACCTTGATGCTTATCTGTGTTTCTTCATAACTTTCAGAAGATGATACTTTAAATGAATATCTCAATTGTTGTAAATATTTCCATCAGGTAAAATTGCTTTTTTGATTTCAGCTTTTAAAAGTTCTTCAATGTCAACATTTGCGTTTTTAAAAATTGCTCCATTTAATATTGCATTTTCAAATTTTACTCCTTTTAAGTTTGCACCCGTAAAATCGGCCCCTATAAAACTTGCTTCATTAAATGAGCAAAACATAAAATTTGAATCTTTAAAATTTGAATTATTAAAATTCGAATCCTTAAAATTTGAAAAACTAAAATTTGAATTCATTGATTCTGTTCCAGATCCATTAGAATTCGAAAAGTCACATCTTTGAAATTTACATAAATTTAATGTTGAATTTTTTAGTGTTGAATTTCTAAAGTTTGATTTATTCATTTCAGCACCATTAATTTCAATTTCAATTAAATTAGAATTACTTAAATCTATTTCTTCTAATTTAACTCCCAAATCTACAAGGTCTTCTAAAGCTACTAATCTTGCTTTACTACTTTTTATTCCTGCAGCAGTATCAATTGTAAGGAGTGCTTCATATTTTTGTTTTTTCCTTCTTTGAGGTGATTCTTTGAGATATAATGTAACGGCTAAAATTAAACCAAGAGGTTCAAGTGAATTAAAAATAACCTCTAATAAATGAGATTTTGTAGCTAGAAAACCAAAAACAAAAAAGAGAATTGATACAATTAATGAAATTTTAATGATTGATAGATTCCAAAACCAAATATTGAATCTCTTCAATGAAGAATTGCTTTTTTTGAATCTTTGAATTGGAGATAAGTATTTATTGTTTTTAATAATACTAATGTTTTTATATATTTTTTGTCATTAATTTAATTACAGTATTATAAGTATTAAGCCAAGCTTTTTCAGTTTCTTGATTCCACTTTTCTTTTAGAATCGATTTAAAAGTAATTATTAAACATTCTCCAACAACTGGATAATGAGCTAATTGTGCCCCATAAGAAACATGGTCTTTCCCAAGAGAACTTAATACATCTTCTAGTAATTCAGAATCTTTAATGTTTTCAACTAATAATAATAATGCGTTGTATAGTTTTTCCCCTTGTTTTACTTCATCAGTATTTTTAAATAATTGTTTTACTTCAGGAGCCATATCAAAAAGATTATAATAAAATTTATTTATAAATTCTTTCTTATTTCCTTTAATAATTTCGAAGCTTTTTTCTACTAATATTGTATCATCCATAATAAAATTAAATTATAAAATAAATTGAAATATAAATAAAATTTTTGGATGCTACTTTTAATATTGACTAAACCCTCACTTAACTTTTCTTTTTCTTTTTTTATTGATAATCTCTCTCCTTGTTTCGGCAGATGAAAAACTTAAGATTTTTGCAAGTGAATCCAGGAGGCTTATTGGATTTCTTGAAACTCTAAATAGCTTTTTCATTTTTATCTAATTTTATTTTGCAAACTACTCCATCCACCACCGTTGTGAACTTCAGTAAAGCCATTTGATTTTAAAATACTTTTTGCTGATGCACTTCTCATACCGCTTACACAGCAAGTGATAATTGGTTTGTCCTTTTTTAGTTTACTCAAATTATTGCCGAGTGTATCAACCGAGATATTGATTGAACCTTTGATGTGTCCACTTGTATATTCCCCTTTATCACGAACATCTAAAATGACTGCTCCTTGCTTTACTAAAACTGCATAGTCCGCTTTGGGACCAAAACCAAAAAGTTGTTTGAGTGTGTCTAACATATTTTTAAAGTATTTGTGTTGGTTTTTAGATGTTTAAATGTAGCTATAATAAATAACCCAATCTATCACACAAACAAAGGAAAGTCTTCACTTACTTCATTAGTACCTTGTTTCATTCTTGGTAAAGTGTATTGAAGAACTTACTGAAGATGATATGACTGTGGTTTAAAAGAAAACGCCACTAAAGTTAATTGACACAACATCCCTTTTTTCCAAATCTTTTAACTCCTTAAAATTAACCTGTTCTAGATTTTCATTTTTTTTAGCTTCAGAAACTGTTTTAGGTATAATTCCGCCAGAATTTTAAAAATAGGCTAAAACAAGCAATTACATATAGCCATTGTTGTGTGACGTTATTTATTCATCCAATAAACATTTTTTTGATCTTTATATTTCTTCCAATCAAAATTTTTATAGGTAGTTAAATCTTCATTACTCATTTTATGGCATGACACGCAAGAGATAGAAGAATTTATTAGAATTACATCATCAACTTGGTGAGTTTTACTGTTATCAATCGGTAATCTGAATTTCAGAATATTCTCTTTTGCTGATTCTATTCTTTTTTCAAGTACATCTTTAAAAGGCCAATTTTTATACTGAGGAACTTGTTTTGCAAGAGTATAAATTTGTATAGCTTTCTCCCAGTCTCCACTTTTCACGAGCATATCTCCCATATTTAAATAAAATCCCTCTACATTATGGGGTGCGATCCAACTATTCCAGCAAGCTCTTTTCCTTTTTAAGTCGTTTTCGGTATCTACCAACGGAAGATACTTTTCTATGCTTGGGCTTTTTCTATCGAACTTTTCACAATAGCACTCATCTAAAGTTTTCCATTGCCATTCTAATGCTTTTTTAAATTGCCAAGTGTCTTGATGTAATTGACTCAAGAAGTAACCAATTGTAAAGTAGTTAAATTCTTTCCATTGATTAATGGATTTCTTTCCGTTAAAATATCCATCTATCATTAGTTTCTTGTCATCAGATATATCAGCAACGGTCATTTTAGCATCGGCCAAGAAACCAAGTATTCTTGGGTCATTAGGGTTTAATTTATATGACTCTCCATAATATTTTAAAGCTAATATTCCATGGTCGATTATTGTAGGGGGAATAACGTCAAGCTTTTGTCGCTCACTTAATGCCCACATATGAGTAAAACCTAAATGCGTAACAGTTTCAAGGTCATTCGGGTTTTCATTATAAGCAGCACTTAAATAATACAAAATACTATCAATTTTTGTGTAGTTACCTTCGTGAAAGTTTTTCCAAAAGTATTGATTGGCATAAGATGACAAGCCTGAATGCTTCTTTGTAGTATAGGCATTCTTACTTTTATTAATTGTCTTAACAGTTACTGAGCAGCCAATAGCCACAAATAGTAATAGAAGTATACTTGTTTTTTTCATTTCTGATTTTCTTTAATGACACACAACGTTATTTTGTATGGTTAGTTGCGTGTTTAAGCAACCAATTTATTAAACAAATACTTGCAAAAGCAATCAAATATAGACGTTGTTGTAATTAGTTTAATAATTTTTTTTAAAAGATTCTTCGTAGTTTGTAAGTATGAAAAAAATAGGAGTAAAAATTTTGACGCTATTGGGGTTTATCCAAATGGTTACGATTAATTCACTTGCCAATATTCTTCCAATTAACGGAATGACAACTGGCGATCTTTCGGATCAGTTAAAAAATTTATTTACCCCACAGGGAGCTACTTTTGCTATCTGGGGGGTCATTTATTCTCTGTTGCTAGTTTTTACGCTTAGGATTCTAGCTCGACCAATGAAACAGAAAACCGAAGCATTGAGTAAGCTTTTTATTGTGAACACAATCTTTAACAGCTTATGGATTTTTGCTTGGCATTATGAGTATTTACTCGTTTCGCGAGGCT
>Ga0209632_10006276_pt1 | contig 10088 bp, 8 predicted proteins | sample COG_10_FD_184754 | JGI IMG/M metagenome (GOLD analysis project Ga0209632, IMG submission 184754) | Pelagic Microbial community sample from North Sea - COGITO 998_met_10 (SPAdes) (version 2) | ecosystem: Environmental > Aquatic > Marine > Neritic zone/Coastal water | place: Helgoland, sampling...
CAAAAAACCTTCACAGCCGTTCAGAGGATCGCCGTCACTATCGATATATCCAGAGTCGCACTCAAATGCGCTACACGTGGTAGCATTGGAACACGCCTGACAAACACCGTTGGGAAGACTTGGACAGTTCGATTCACAGCCGTTCGTCGCATTACCGTCACTATCGATATATCCAGAGTCGCACTCGACTGCGCTACACGTGCCATCAGAGGAACACGCCGTGCAAACAGCGTTGGGAATGACAATAGTACTTGCGGAACATTCACAGCCGTTTGTCGCATTACCGTCCGCATTTTCATAACCCTCGGCGCACTCGAATGCGCTACACGTGGTAGCATCGTAACACGCCGTGCAAACAGCGTTGGGAAGACTGCAGTCGTAATCGACCATTGTGCACGTGGTAGCGTCGGCGCACTCAATGCAAGTGCCATTGATGACGTCGATTGAATGACAACTTCTGCAGATCCCGTCGTAAAAAAACCCAGTGGCACACTCGCCACAAATTTCAAAGCCTGCTTTGTTTATAACATTGTCCGACGTCCATAACATCACATTGCCTTTTGTGACTTGGACGCCGTGCGGTGAGACCCATTCGGGATTACCCGTGAGTTCAGACCCACAATAGTTGTTACCCAAAATTGAAAGAGCGTCAAAAAGACAAACATCTTCACGTGACGAACCTCTACCTTCCACGTCAAAAGAAGTGACGTTCAGCGTTACATTGGCGTTCGCAGTGATCGTACAGGAGGCGCCTGGGGCATATTGGTCGTTGTCACCGGTCTTGGTGCGGAAACATCGTCCATTATCATAGGTTTCGCAGAGGGCCGACTGGCCAGAAATCTGAAATTTGCAAGCCATATAAATAGCTTCAGAATACCGGTAGTCTTTCCCATCACCAAAGATATGAGTCATGTTGAAACGAGCGAAACACCTCCAATTGTTTCGTTCTTTTATAAAAGTACTAAAGGTTGCTCCGTTAGCATCTGGATGCTTCTCTCTAACCATAGTGAGACATGCACCTTTAGATTTGGCACCTATAATTTCCGCCCAAGTGCCTCCTCCTCCTCTTCCCACCAACCACTTGCACCCTAACGAATCAGCTGTAAACAGATGTCCCGAAGTGATCGGAAAAATACTCAATAGGATAACAGTAAACACGTACATTTTATTTAAAATTAAATGCTCTTTTATAGTCGACATCTGCCCCCCATCTCTTCAGCATTTCTTTTAACATTTATGATATTACACCCTGGGTGATATAAATCATATTCGTAATAATAATTTGTACTTACATTATATCTATAACTGCCTGACCAATACTTGAACCAATACTTGAACCAATATTCTTCACCCATTGTTTCCATCCACTGAGTGGGACGATGATCTTTTTCAACTCGGATATTTCAATATCTAGTACCGCTGCAGATTTAAGGTCAAATACTGTTTCTTCGTCGTCGTCGACGTAGACAGTTTGGCTTATATATCTATCACCAAATTGCAATTGCGAGTGGAAGAGCTTTCCACCGTATTTTAATTTTTTTCTTGCTTTATCTAAAATATCCAGGATATATGCTTCATTATAAAATGTAAGGTCCGTCGCATTTCTTGTTCGGCCCGTTCTTCTTTGTCCAATTTTTCCTTTTTCTGGGTGATAGAAATGGAAAAAAAAGACCTCTGGCAATAAAAAGACCTTACCACTGTCTTCGATGATATAGATCTGTTCGATTTCAGTTTCGTAGGGACCGTTTGGCCCATAGTAGGAGTAGGGGTCATCACTTTCGCCTACTGATTGAAAAGAATAGTCACCATTTTTTGTCCGCGTGCATGTACGAATACTAAATTTTTCTGTGTACTTCTGTTCCTTTTTTTCGTTTAGAATAGAAAAAGAATACGATGCCATTTTGTTTTAAAGTGTGTATATCTTATATACTATCAAAATTAATGTTCGATATTTTGAAGATGTTAAGGATTATCTCTTTCCAACCCTATAAAAAATGATCATATATGTTACACATATGCTGAAAATAACTACTTGCTTCAAATACAAAACAGAATCAAACCAAAAAAAACCCATGTTAACATTTCAACATTCAAGTTCAACTCTCAGTTTCGATGAAAATCGAAAAATGTGCGTCACTTTATACGGACGAAAAGCAGATGGAAAAAGTGTCAAAGTCGTAGTCAGAAATTTGACAGCTTATGGTTTTGTATCTGGCAATATTTCACAATTGTTTCAAGTAAATTTAAACAAAATGTTACAGTGGTATCGTTCGATGAATTTGACCGAGAGATCTGCCAAAAAATTCAAACGTGAGGAAGGTTATGAAAAGCCAGACGATGAAGTATTCCGTTCATGGGACACCTATTGGTGGAATCAATGTCAGATCCATTCCACCGACCTAATTTGGACCCAGACAAAAGGGCATAACATCAGAAATGTCAAAGACGGACCGGGTCCCGTCGTCCATAAATTTGCAACCCAGAAAAATGATATTTGGCGAGCCGTGTTGTCTATTTTTAAAGATTTTAAAGGAACGCACGAAAAAATAAAAAAATTCCGTCAGAAAATGTACATTTTTGCAAACGGCAAGTCTGTTCGATCTGTTCCAAAACTGATAGACATCCCATTACAATTGTACGAGACCATGTTTAACCCCGAAATTGTTTGGATGGTCGATAACCAGCTGCCAGCCTGTTCTTGGATGACTTGCAAAGCATGTAGTGTTATGGACGAAAGTTTTGGCGACAATTGGTACCAGAACGTGGGTTATTGTGATTTAAATGTCACCTGTGATCACAACCAGGTCATTCCCTGTGAGTCGCCTCCTGCAGCGCTCGCACCATTTCGCGTGTTAAGTTATGACATCGAAGCCACGCCATATTTAAACCCTGACACTGGCGAATGTGATTTCCCAGACCCAAAACGCGATTCTATTATCACAATTGGTGTTTGTGCTTTCGATATGTTTTCTGCAAAAATGATCCAAACCGTCTTTATGTTGGAATACGAAGACCAACCGCGTTGTACTTCCCTTTCACCTTTACCGTCACCGACCGACGAGTATGACCCCTCGATAACAACAGTCTTTTCATTCACGGACGAACTCGAAATGTTGGAAGCCTTTGCGGCACATATTAAAGAGTATGACCCCGAAATCATTACTGGCTACAATGTACTCAATTTTGACAATGTCTATCTGATTCGTCGTATCCAAGCATTGTGTGGATGTGGCGAAGACAACCCCTATTGTACATCTTGCTCTGGTGCCCGTACATTTTCACGAGTAAATCGACAATCCGTACTCAAAAAGAAATATACCCATTCCAAACAACGCGGAGGTCAAGAATCGTGGGAAGCCTGGATCGAGGGCCGTGATTGGATGGATATCTACCGAGTTGTTATAGCCGATCACAAATTACGTTCGTACAAGCTCGACAACGTATGTCTTGAATTGCTCGGTACCCAAAAAATGCCAATTGCTTACGACGATATTCCTAAACACCAAACGACTCCAGAAGGCCGTGAATTTTTAGCACAATACTGTGTCAAAGATGCGTGGTTACCCTGCCAAATCATTGTCAAACGCTGCAAAGTCATCAATGCCATCCAAATGGCACAAGTCACAGGCGTATTACTTACAACGATTTTACACAGAGGTCAGCAAATTCGTACAATGTTATTGATGTTGAAACAGATCAAAGAAAGATGTCGTCAAAATGCGGACCATCCCCGATGGTTTTTGCCCGACGAATCCAATTCAAAACGGCCAACCGCTGATGGTTTTGAAGGTGCTGTCGTCATTACACCCAAACCAGGTTACTACCAAACACCCGTAGTCACCTTGGATTTTGCTTCGTTGTACCCGTCTATTATGAGAGCTTACAACATGTGCTTTTCAACATTGATACCTTCCTATACGGAAGCTCAGAAACAAGGGTTGAAATGGTCTGAAGAAACACAGATGATCAAAGACCCAACAGATCCAAATTACCCTGAAATGAGACCCATTCGCTCGTTTAATTATCCAGAAGGTGGTGATTTTGAATATGTGTTGAAGAAAACCGATGTGTGTTTCCATACCTCAACCAAACGGTATGGAATATTGCCTGAAATTTTACATCAATTGCTAAATGAACGTTCTCGGGTCAAAAAGTTGAGAAAAAAATACGGTGAAAAATCTATGGATTATGCTGTGCTTGATGGGCGTCAATTAGCTTTGAAAGTTTGTGCCAATTCTGTTTACGGGTTTACAGGCGCGGGAATGGGCTACTTGGGTGAAAAACGCATTGCTTCGTCGGTTACACGCGTTGGTAGGGGCATGGCAAACCACACCAAAGCGATGTGTGAAGAAAAATACAAAGAGCACGGCCTTGAAATTGTTTACGGGGACACGGTAAGTTTGTTTGATGCTTCTCTTTGGCGGAGCCGAGGGCCAAGGCCCAATTTTTTTAGCTTTTCTGACCTTTCTTTTTTTTTTCAGGACTCAGTCTTTGCGAACATCCCTGCTTCCATGTGCGATACCAACTGCTCGCAGGAAGAATTAATTGCAAAGGTGGACAAGATTGGCATAGAGATGGGCCAGTACTGTACCCAAGCCTTTTTACCACCAAATGATTTGGAATACGAAAAATTTTATTATCCGATCTTACTGAAAGGCAAAAAACGTTACGCTGGGCATAAATTCGAACCTGGACTTGCTCCAAAACTGGACGTGAAGGGATTTGAATGCATTCGACGTGATTTTGCCCCACTTGTGAATAAAACACAGAAAAGAGTGCTGGAATTGCTTTGCAAAGAAGGTAATGTGCAAGGTGCCATTGATTACACTCGTTCTGTTGTGGTGCAATTGCTACAGAATCAAATACCATTGGAATTGCTGACAATGTCCAAGCAATTAACGCGAAGACCCTGCGACTATAAAAACCCGAGCGCACACGTTAATTTGGCACAGAAACTGATGGATACACAACCCGCACACATCGCACCGAAACCTGGGGATCGTATTGAATACTGTATTCGGCCGCGCTCGAAGGGTGAGAAAACGGCAGACTTAGCGGTAACACCCGAGGAGGTCAGAAACGGAACTGCCGTTGTCGATACCCGATGGATACTGTCCAACCAGTTGAGAAAACCGATGCAACGCATCTTTGAAATGGTTATGGAAAACAGCAACTCTATATTTGCAATCAACAGTATTCGTAATGTACATTCAGTTTCTAATCCAATGATGTCAAATTTCGTTACTGTTACGGCACGAGACAATAAAAGAAAAGCACCCGATTCTTCGATTCAAAGAGTCAAATTAAAAAAAAGTAAAAAAGTAAAAGACCTACAAAGTTATTTCCAAAATTGTTAAAAAATACCAATAAAAAAAAATATTTAATTATTTCGTTACAACATTTATTTATTTGGTGTTAATACCAATACCAATACGAATTTTAGCTTTTTTGATAGCTTGCTTTTCTTTGATTTCGTTTGTTTTTCCCCAGGAAGAGGAGGAAGAGGATGAAGAAGCGGAAGAACGTTTTCTTTTGGGTGCATGGTCTTTTTTCGTAGCAAGGCGAATACCAATTTGTTCCATTGATTGCTCACATACCAACACACCTGTGTAGTAAGGGAAGGGCACTCCCGCTGCACGCTTCCCCTTACAAGTACCCTTCCCCTTACAAACAAACATGCGGCGGTCCTGAGGCCACCCCATGTCGATGAGTTTTGTTTGAACCCGTTTTTCAAGACCGTCAGCGTTGACGCAATTAGTACCAGAGTAGGGTGTAAAAAGTTCAACGTGAGTGCTCACGTCACGGTAACGAACGAACTTACGACCATTTGTGTCATCTATGAACACGGCATGACGGTTCCCACCTTTGCCAAAGCATTCCGCTTCCGCTGCTTCGTTTACCGTCATGCCTGGCCACGCACCTCCACAGACATGAACGAACCCATCAGGACCACATTTCTCGACAATCATTTCAACAATTTCGGTTGCTAATCTTTCGAGTGTGGCTTCATCCCAAGTGGGCTCGTGATGGTCTTGGTTTTCCAAAATGGCCTGTGCATTGGCTTCGTGAGTTGCCTTTGATATTTTGGCGTTGTATTTGTCGATGGCAGATTTTCTTTTCCCAGATTCTTTGTATTTTTTTCTGATAGCTTCTTGTTTTCCATTCTCTTTTATTTTTTTGGCGTATTCTTCTGCTTTTCCATTCTCTCTTCTTTTTTTGTCGTTTCTGGCGTTTTCAGCTTTTACTTTATCGGGGTTCAAAAGTCTATAGATTGCACGATGCAGATTTTTTAGTATGCTTCGTTGTTTCTTTGAGTCCGTGTTTTTCCATCCCTCAGGGCAATCATCGAGTTCCCGCAAAATTGCCAACAATTGGCGTTTTTCAGACGGGTTCAACTTTCGCAATTCACCTGCAATGTCACGCACACTTTTTTTGAAAGCGGCCCGAAATTTTTCAGGCCAAGCCATATCTTTGTTTTCCTTACTGTTATATACAAAAAAAACCAGAATATGTGTAACATTTACGAAGATTTGGACGAAATATTTCAGAATATTCCTAACATATATGTTACACATATACTGGAAAAAATTGTATATTAGGGTCATATCAACGCAAGATATGAATTCGATATCGACATGTATTTTGCAGTTATGTTCCGCTGAAGATATTACACCAAAAAGCTTAGAAACGGAAAATTTCATAGCTTGTCTGGTTGGTGACGGACATTCTGGCAAAGGATGTACGACTATCATAGATACAAATGCCGAATTGATATTATCTACAATGGTAAAAGGAAAAAGTGTCGAAATTGGTATGGATATGTGCCAAGATCTGTGTCAAAACGAAGAATCTGGGGCGATGATAGCATTGACACTGTACAATAAAAATACAAGACTGTTAGAAATAATTTCTGCTGGTGACATCTCTGTGAATGCATACAAGGACGGCCAAATTATTCACCAACAACCGATACACGATTGCCAAACTATCGGAAACGACGAAACGGGTATGAAACTATTACACGAGAACGGGATATTGCGATGCAATAGCTCTTTGCAGATGATTCCAAATAAAGACGGCATATCGATGTGTCTTAGAAAGAGATTAAGCTATTTTAACTGGGCTGGAACGCAAAAAATCATCGCGACCTGTTCTTTTGTTGGCCATCGTGGAATGTCGCGGTTGCCCGCATTTACACGGTCATTAACATTGCCTGTTGGGCAATGCCACATTGTAATGACGTCGGACGGAGTTTCTGATATGATTCATCCCGAAGATCGAATTCTATTTTCGGAAGAAACGACGGCTTCGGAAATTACGGAGGCAGCACGAAAACGGTGGATTGAGCCACACTTTAACGAATTGCCTTCGCAATACAAGTGTTACAATGTCAATGGATATTTCAGGCCAAATGTTAAAGCCAGTTCGTTCACTGTTGGGGAAAAAACGATCAAATTACAGACTGAAAATACAGATGGAAGTGTATTCGTGCAATTTTTTGACGGAAGCAGCCGAATAGTCCAAAAAACAGAGATAGTCGAACACAATTACGGCGCAGATGATATTAGTTGTTTGGTGATGAAATGTCAGTAAAAAAGACCTATTTAACAATTCTGTCTCAAGCGTAGCGAAATGGACAAACACCAAAAAAGAAAAGAACAAAAGAAGAGACGAAAAATACGTCAAATAAGACGTAAAAACAACCGACAGAAAAAGAATGAATTTCAACGTGAGTTATGTAGTGTGGAAGAAGTATGCGAAAAGGAGGCCCAACAAGAGGAAGAAAAAGAGGAAAAGGAACAAGTGCCTGAAAAGAGTAAAAATATTGAATAAACCATTATATTAAATTTATTAAAATTTGAGATTGGTCATTAACAAAGTCGACGACTCGTTAATTTCTTCGGGCTGTATTTTCTGGTTTGCTACTTCTTTTCTCATTGCTATGATATATTCTTGATTATCGCCTATTTCGATGACCCTTAGCTCCAACATTTTAGTAGATAAAGTTTCCACTTCTTTACCAAACAACTCGATGATCCGATGTTGGTAAGCATCGCGATCATTCTTCTTGTTCGGGGAGTATCTTTGATACCAATCGACCACCAAAATATTAAATTCTGCATAAAGTATATATATAGACTTCTGAACAGCATCAAATTCTGCCGCCGTTTTTGCCATGGGTATTTTCAGTGAGACATCCGTTGTTCCCTTTTTTTGACATTTTGTACAACAACTATTTTTACCCCAGTGTATATCATTTATATATTTCATAAAAAAAGATGCAATAATATATGAATAGGTAAAAATAACGATAACGGTAAGCCAGATTGCATTTCCCACATAACCGTTTTCTAATTCTCCCACGGTAGTATTTGATTGGTTAAACATGTCAGATTTGTCATAAATCATGTTCTGATCAAAAACAAAAACCGACTCCGATAAACCAAGGCCTACAAAAAGCATACTAAGCAGAGAGAAAGAAAACGATAAAAACGACAAGAAAAAGGTTATAATAACCAGAGAATAGCTTGATGTAATGCCCTTAATAGCATCCGTGTTGAAAGTACGCCAAGTCAAGTTAATTCCATTACCACTCGGCGTCTTGAGATTCTTCCCTTGTATGAGATTCTTTGGCAGATTATTTGCTTTCTTGACATGCTGACTGACACCGGCTATAAATCTGGATTCTTCACCATATATGTGAATAGACAAAAAGAACGCTTCTATTACGGATATTACGGATAGACATATTGTAATAATACATGAAATACAGTACATCGTTACTTTCCATTGGGGTTGGTCGTCAGTATTGCCAAGTAAAGCACCAAACGAACCAGCCGCAACACCGAGCATGAGAGTCGAAACTAAAGAAACCTGGTTCAACAACGAAGTATAATCAGAAAGGATAGTCGATATTCTACTTTGCAGTTTCTGTAATATTTCGTCCATCGACCGTATAGTTTCTGCTTTGGTATTCAAAATCGCAAATTGTTGTGTGACTTCGTTCTGCCATTTGCTCATATTCTTCGCCGAATTGCCCTGACGATTTCCGTAAAGGCTTGACCCAAGTGAGAAAATCCCAACAGCACTTCCGATCCATTCTGTCATTATTCCATTCAAATTTTCCAACTTAAATAATACGTTTTGGTCATTTACCGATACCATTTTGAAAGCCCGATAGGCTTAACCATAAACTTCAACCCCGTATATAACACAGTTGTAAAAAATAATATCAATGCACCGTCAAAAAATATGGCGCAATCGTCTAATTGGTAAAGACATCGCCTACAAACGTTCTGTATACTATAAATATATACAGAATCGTATTGACGTCTCGGAAAGTACATTACAAACAATCATTGCAGATATTCCGCGGACTTTTTCCGGGAAAACAAAAGTAGATTCGGCCTATGTTCAAAATCTGCTATTGGAATATGCCACAGTACAATCGGGCGATTCCTATTTGCAAGGATTTAGTTACTTTATGGTTATCTTGTGTACAGTGTTTGACGAAACAGAACACGCTAAGGCCGACGCCTTTTGGTGTTTTTCCTCACTTGTTGGGATTATCCGACCTATGATGCCCGATTTCAATTGTGTATGGTTCGAGTGGAACAAAACGTTTTGGATTAATTCATTAATAAAAAAAATAGGCAAAGAGAGACCTCTGTTAGAGGCAATAATCTGTGAAGAAATGGAGATATTTTCCTCTTTGATTCTAGTAAAATGGTATATGTTATGGTTTTCTCAAAATATTGTTTATGAAGAAGTAGTTGAGTTATGGGATTTTTTATTGAGCTTGTCTGAGGACAAACTCATGCACGCCTACAATTCGATAGCTGTTACCATTATATCGCAAGCGGCGGACGATATAGTCTATAAATGTGGTGGGCAAGCAGTACCCGTAATTTATCAGCTTCTCGATTTGAAGGTAACAAATATACAAAATTTAATAAAAATAGTCAAGAAAACATTATAAATCAAACATATGGTATATGTTACACATATCCTGAGATTTTCCAATTATGTAACACAACAAAATAACCAACCAAAAAATGTCTAAGAGAAAAGCTGCAGAAATTGATGCA
>Ga0209632_10006281_pt1 | contig 10079 bp, 8 predicted proteins | sample COG_10_FD_184754 | JGI IMG/M metagenome (GOLD analysis project Ga0209632, IMG submission 184754) | Pelagic Microbial community sample from North Sea - COGITO 998_met_10 (SPAdes) (version 2) | ecosystem: Environmental > Aquatic > Marine > Neritic zone/Coastal water | place: Helgoland, sampling...
GAGTTGCATGAAGTCCACATACCACGCCCGTGAACCGTGGCCATCTCCCATGGCGATGCTTAAATCTACCTCTGCGTCACCGCTGGCACGAAACGTGACCCCTTTAAATTCCAATTGCATGCAAACAAGGTACAAACCGAGATGTGATTGGACACAAAAAAAGGGCTGCACCTTATGGCGCAGCCCTTTCAATAAGATGATTGCTCAGCCTTATTTTGACTTAGTCAAACAAGAAACCTACACGCAGAGCACCTTGGAATACGTTTCCAATGGTGGTATTGCTGATGTGGTTAGGCCAAGGATAGTAGATCTCGTCAGAACCTGCACCGTCAGGCCAATACTCATTGTAGATGACACCATCCAATGCACTAAAGGGCAATTGACCCACAAACTCGCCTGCAACTTCAGATCCAGCAGCTTCAGTAGAGAAGGCATTGTTGAAGTACATGTTGAATGCAGTCAAATTGTCGGTTGTAATGCTGTGGTTACCGAAGGAAGTAGAGCTGAAGCCTAGACCAGCTTCAAATCCCATGTAAATGGCATCTGAGAAGTAGTAATCCGCACCGAAAAGGATGTTGAGGCCTACACGGGTGAACCCTTGCTCGTTGCCCACATTCCATACGACGTATTGGTCAGGTTGACCTGCGTCATTGATGTCCTGTGGACCCCAGAATTCTTGGGTATCTGATCGATTTCCAAGGACGATAGGCACTTCAAACGCCATGTATGGCGACAAGTTGTCCATTCCATCGAAGTGGATTTCATAACCAGGAGCTATGCCGAATGTTGAAGACTTGGTGTTGATGTTCAATTGCGGGCTGACAGGATCTGCCTCGTTGATTTCCCCATCTTGGTACCACGCATGAACGTCGCTGGAGTTGGACATGGTGAGGGACAAACGGAATGCTTTGTCGTCGTCCATAAAGTTCCGATACTTGATGGTTGAGCCATCAATGGGGCTGCCACTGAACGGGGTAAAGCTTACCTCAACGTTGTGCTCGCCTCCCATCTGCTTCTGAGCCTGAACGCCCATTGTAACCAACGCTGATAGCGCTAGCGTGAACATGAGTTTCTTCATGATGTAGTGTTGTGTTTCAAAAATAATTTCGAATGCAAGAAAAGGAAAAAATACTGAACTCTGCATGATTCAGCCGAACTTTCGAACATGAATGCTGGTATTAAACCGAAGGACGGCTCTGATTGGTCCAATTTTTACACAGTCGAAGGCTTCCGAAATCGGGGTTTGGAAGTGGTGAATATGCTTTCGGAATACGTGGCTGTTTCACAGGCTCGTACGCGGAGTCATGTCTTAAATTCAGAAGCACCTCTTGACCGCCTTAACTACTGGAAATCAAGAATTAAGAGTGAACTTAAGGCGGTTGATGGCACGTTGTTTTCGGAAGACTTTTTGACAGAATTACTTCAACGATCGAATCACCTGCACGACCCACGTTATGCGGGTCACCAAGTTGCTGTTCCGCTTCCTGAGTTGGCGTGGCTTCAAGCAGCAACTGCTCTTCTGAATAATGGCATGGCGATCGATGAAATGGGCCCCGCGAGCAGTCCAATGGAGGAGGCAGTGATGCAATCTGTTGCTCAATTCATGGGTTTTGGAGAAGAAGCAGGGGGTATTTTAACCCACGGAGGAACGTTAGCGAACCTCACAGCCCTTCTTGCGGCACGGCAACGAAAGTCTGAAGGCAACCCCTGGAGAGACGGCGCGACTAGACCCTGTGCTTTGTTGGTTAGCGAGCAAGCTCACTATTGCGTGGATCGCGCAGCACGCGTTATGGGCTGGGGTGCAGAAGGCATCATTCAAGTGCCAACAGACAGTGCACATCGAATCATTCAAAGCGAATTGGTAGCAGCTCATGAGGCCGCAGTGAACAAAGGATTGGAAGTGATTGCGGTCGTGGGAAATGCCTGCACAACGTCCACAGGAACATTCGATGATTTGGTGATGTTGGCCGATTTTGCAGAGGCACAGGACTTGTGGTTTCACGTGGATGGAGCGCATGGTGCCGGGCAGGTGTTCTCTGAAAAGCACCGCGGTGTCCTGAAGGGAATGGAACGCGCGGATTCAGTGGCCATGGATTTCCACAAAATGCTGGGAATTCCAGCGTTGTGCACGGGGCTGTTTTATCGAAAGGGATCGGATGCGTATTCGGCATTTAATCAAGAGGCGCATTATCTCTACGAAAGCGAGGACGAAGAATGGTGGAACCTGAGCAAGCGTACGTTCGAATGCACGAAAAGAATGCTCAGTGCTGCCGTATTTGGTATTTGGGAAGCTCACGGCCCGCGGTTATGGGAGAGCTTGGTGGATCGGCTGATAGACCGCGCGAAGGTTGCTGCGGCCGAGATTGAGCGCCGCCCGCGGTGGGAACTGTTCGCAACACCACAGTCCAACATCGTGTGCTTTCGGCTGATCGATAGGGACAATTCGGCTTTGCGTGCGCGTCTCATCGAACAAGGACCGCATTACATCGTCAAAACAGTGTTGGATGGCCAGACTTGGTTGCGGTGTACCTTTCAAAATCCCCTGACTACGGATGAAGACATTTTTGGTTTATTGGATACCTTGGAGTCTTTGGGATAGAACGGTGAACACCAAGTGGTCGACGGTGTTCGACTCCAAAAGGCTATTCGACGGTCACGCTTTTCGCGAGGTTTCGAGGTTGATCCACGTTGCATCCGCGCATGACGGCGATGTGGTAGCTCAATAATTGAAGCGGAACTACTGTCAAGAGGGGTGCAAGGGCTTGATCCGTTTTGGGAACTTCGATGATGAACTCAGCGAGTTTCTTCAAATCTTGATTGCCAGCGGATACGAGGGCGACTAACCGTCCACCGCGGGCCTTCACCTCCTGGATATTCGAGACTGTTTTGTCATAAATATCATCGGCAGTGGCGACAAAAATCACGGGCATTTCTTCATCAATGAGGGCAATGGGGCCGTGTTTCATTTCAGCGGAGGGATACCCTTCAGCATGAATGTAGCTGATTTCTTTGAGCTTCAATGCGCCTTCAAGGGCGACCGGAAAGTTGACACCGCGTCCGAGGTAAAGCGCGTTGGTGCTGTGCTCGAAGTGCTTGGCGATTTCCTGAATTCGGTCGTCTTGCTTAAGCAGCGTATGGACTTTTTCGGGAATGGCGTTCAATTCGACGAGGAGCCGGTTAAACCGTTGCGTGCTGAGGTGGCCCTTTTTCTTTCCAACGAGCAACGCGATCAACGTCAGCACCGTTATCTGCGCTGTAAAAGCCTTGGTTGAAGCCACGCCGATCTCTGGCCCTGCGTGCGTGTATGACCCACTGTCCGTTTCGCGGGATATGCTCGACCCCACAACATTGCAGACCCCAAATACATGGGCACCTTGCTCCTTCGCGAGTCGAATGGCAGCCAAGGTATCGGCTGTTTCCCCGGACTGTGAAATGGCAATGACCACGTCATCGGGACGGATGATGGGGTTCCTGTACCGAAATTCCGAGGCGTATTCGACTTCTACTGGGATGCGAGCAAAATCCTCCAAGAGGTATTCAGCGACGAGGCCTGCATGCCAGCTTGTTCCGCATGCAATGATGAGGATGCGCTGTGCGTTTTCCCAGCGGTCCCAATGCTCATCGATGCCGGACATTTTGATTTCCGAGCGCTGAAGGCTCATGCGGCCTCGAATCGAGTCCAAGATGGAATTCGGTTGCTCGTAAATTTCTTTGAGCATGAAATGCTCGAAGCCGCCTTTTTCAATGGCTTCGATTTGCATCTCTAATTCGTGGATTTCCGGTGTGATAACCGTGTTTTCGAGGTTGCGAATAGTCAACCCATTGTGTCGATGCATGACCGCGACCTCTTCGTCATCTAGGTAAATCACATTCGGGGTGTATTCGACAATCGGTGTCGCATCTGATGCGATGTAGTACTCATTTTCCTCACCCACACCAATCACGAGCGGGCTGGACTTTCGAGCTGCAATCAGCAGGTCGGGCTCACTTGCATCGATGATGGCAATAGCGTAGGCGCCTTCTACTTCTTTCAGTGCGATTTGCACCGCGTCAGCTATGGAGCAATTAGTGCGTGATTGAACCTCTTCGATGAGGTGAATCAACACTTCCGTATCGGTATCACTCACAAAGGCATGGCCGTTCGTTTCAAGGCTTTTGCGGAGGCTTTCGTAATTCTCAATGATGCCGTTGTGGATCATCGCCAAGCGCCCCAAACGTGCTGTATGTGGGTGCGCATTGACGTCATTTGGCGGTCCATGTGTGGCCCACCGAGTATGTCCGATTCCGGAAGTTCCGCACGGTTTTTCATCGCCAACGTGATCCAAGAGATCTTGGACTTTCCCTTTCTTTTTAAAGATTTGAATGCGGTCTTCATCAACATGAGAAACAGCAACACCCGCGCTGTCATAGCCTCGGTATTCAAGTCGCTGCAACCCCTTGATTAAAATGGGGAAACAGTCCTTGTCTCCAATGTATCCAACTATTCCGCACATGATAAATCTAATTTAAACAATAAACTCATTCACTCCATGTGACGAGGATGCGAGCATTCGGCTTCAAAGAGGTCGTATCGCCTGGCTCGTTTTGCATTTCGGGTCCGTTGAGGACGACACCTTGCAAGGAAATCCCAGCTCTTGAAGCAACCACGTATAAGCGGTCGCTGGGAAATGATCCATTGAGCATTTGCTGGAATGTCTGAGAAATATTGAAGCGGTAAGCCTGATTGGCCGCATCGTAATTGCCATTAATGTTCAATCCAATGGACGTCTGATCGGGTGTGGAGATGGGGGTGCCTTCTTCATTTTCTGATAGAATGAAGAGTTGCGTGGGAATGGGGTAACGGGAATCGTTGTACTGGGGATCTACCGGAAGCCACAACTCTGCCTTGTGCACGGCGCGGTTGGGAGATCGTTCCGCTTCCCAGGCGAGGAGATTTGGGAATTCGACTCTGGTCTTCAGGCCGGCACCAGAAAATACGCCGGCTTTCTGTGATCCATCCAGGGCCAGGATAGAGGGCTCGTCCAACGCTTGAAATGGAGGAGACCATTGATGAGAAAAGAGATTGTTTCGCGGGCTCAACGCATTGATGCCGAAGTCAAAAACTGCTGCGCTATCGGTGTCATTGTGGTAATGAAGTCTCATCCGGCTGATGCCAGTGACTACATCAATTCCGACGGCTCCACCGCTTGGTCCATTGGGGTCCGGCATGACGAGAAGCCCCTTGAAGTATTCAGACCATGCTTGATTCGACTCATAAACAGCCGACTCCGCATCGAGCAATCGTTGTCCAAACTCGTTTTGCAAATAAACACGGACTTCGGGAGCGATTGTATCCGATCCGATGTACAATGTTTCACTGGGATTCAACACAACCGGTTGGAATAGGGGGTCTTCCAGCGGCAGATTTACCGTTTCAAAAGGTTGGTTTGAAAAATAACTTGAATCCAAAGTGAGCGAATCAGCTAGTTCCGTGACAACAATATGCTGTGGGCTGAGCTGACCATAAACATCTCCTGTGTAATTCAGCGTTAGGTAAACGCTGTCGATGGTGGCATTGGATCCAAAATCGATATCCGGTGCGTTCAAACGCAATTGCACAGAGAATCCTGCTCGGTGCGTTCCAAAAAAAGGGTGTTCCATTTGCCCCAGAACGGCTGTGCTGAGGTGGCTGGTTTCCAAGCTATCCTCCCGCACGGTATGAAATTGCAACGCAAGCGTATCTGTATGATTGACATTCAGTAAATCATCTTGGGCGTACTCGATCCCAATGTCTGTGTCGGGCTTTTTACACCCTGTGAGGACGGCGATCCCCATGAAAACTGCCACGACTGTCGCGTAATGACCTGCGGTGAACTTTATCATGCCGCGAAGTTCAACAATTACGAGACAGCCTCAGCCTTTCCCTCCAAAATCGTATCGTAAAAATTGTTTATATCCCCAACGTACCCCTCTTCACCATGATAGCTCATGGTTGGAAGACCGGAATCTTCAATGGCTTTTGCCGTTTCTGAAGAAAGATTCTCAGAACCTACAATTAATCCATCCGAACTCTGAATCGAAAGAGAGTTCAATGCTTCAAACGTTGGGTTTTCGATGCATTCAATGGATTTTGGATCAATTCCATCTTGCTTCATCTTTTCCGCCATTCGAGAATCCAAAGCCCCTTCAAACCCCTCATCATAAATACTGGTGATGATTTTGCTCTCAGCAAAATAGGGATCCTTCGCAAACATTTGCTTCAAATACACGGGAACAATGCTGGTCATCCATCCATGGCAATGCACAATATCAGGAGCCCAGCCAAGTTTTTTGACTGTTTCAAGAACTCCTCGTGCGAAGAAAATGGTCCGCTCATCGTTATCGGCAAACAACTCATCTTTGGCGTCACGCAAGACAGCTTTTCGTTTGAAGAACTCGTCGTTATCAATGAAGTAAACTTGCATTCGTGCCGTGGGAATGGAAGCGACTTTAATCACCAGCGGGTGATCCGTGTCATCAATCATAAGATTCATGCCAGACAAACGAATAACCTCATGCAGTTGATGCCGTCGTTCATTAATTTTACCAAACCGAGGAGTGAAAACCCGAATCTCTCGTCCCTTCTCATGCACCGCTTGTGGAAGATTGCGACTGACCGAACTCATTTGAGTGGCAGGCAAGAACGGTACGATGTGTTGGGATATGTAGAGGATTCTTGCTTTCTCCATGGGGCCTTGATTTAATTAACAGAACGAAGTTCAAAAGTACGTAATTTTCAGCGTAAAAACAAGTGAAAACCGTGTGAGAACGCGATATTCGAGAAAAATGATCACCGTAAAAAAGAGGGAATTGCTTGCTGAAGAGGTGCGGCGTCTGAAATCTCAAAACCTTCAGATTGGATTTGTTCCGACGATGGGCGCGTTGCATCATGGCCACGAGTCGTTGATTAACGAAGCGCGCAAATCATGTGATGTGGTTGTATTGAGTGTTTTTGTTAATCCGACTCAATTCAACACACCAAGCGATTATACCACCTATCCTGCAACACTTGATGCGGATCTTCAGTGTGCCGAACGCGCTGGAGTGGATTTATTTTTTATGCCGGACGTAGAAGAAATGTACCAAGGTGAATTGGAGGTCGATGCGGTGGATTTTGGAACCTTGACCCACTCGTTTGAAGGCCGACATAGACAGGGTCATTTTGACGGAGTGGTCGCAATAGTGCGAAAATTATTCGATGCCGTAAAAATGGATTGTGCGTTTTTCGGAGAAAAGGATTTGCAGCAACTGGCCGTGATTAAGCGATTGGCTAGGGATGAATTTCCAGGAGTTCAGATCATAGGTTGCCCGCTTATTCGGGATACGGATGGACTGGCATTGAGCAGCCGCAATGTTCGTTTAAGCAAGGATGACCGTACCCGTGCACTGAAATTGAATGCCTGGATTCATGAGTTAAAGGAGGGAATCGAGGCAGGGAGCTCGATTGAGGAAACCCTTGAATCAGTGTTGACCTCCGCTCAACAGGCGCAGAGTTTAGAATTGGAATACTTGGATATCGTCAACCCAGAGACTTTTGAGCCTCGACGATCAGGAGGGGAAAAGAATGAAGCTTTTGCGGTCATTGCGGCTGCAGTGAACGGGGTGAGGCTCATCGATAATTGCCGCATTCTTTGTTCGTAACCCCCTAGAATGGGGCGCGATAATTCGGTAAATTCTTCAGAGATTTGAAAAAAACTATCCCATGTTCAATGCAATGAACCCCGGCTCCATTATCCTAATTGCACTGGTCGTGCTTTTGCTGTTTGGAGGCCGAAAAATCCCTGAATTAATGAAGGGCCTTGGCAAGGGTGTCAAGGAATTCAAAGACGCCACGAACAAAGACGAAGAGGACGAGTCATCGGGCGAAAAGGAATGAATTCTATCCGGACCTTGCAGAGGCGCCTTACAGGCTTGCTGATGGTGTCTGGGTTGTTGAGCTCGGCCTTGATTCAAGCCCAAGGCTCATCGGGCGCTGCGCTTGTTGAAGAGGAAAACCTGGCGGATTCTTTGGTAGGAGCAATGCAACAGGAAGAGCTTGCCTGGTTGGCTTACCTCGAAGAGGACTGGTGCTTTTCGACGGATACGAGCCTTTTAAATATACGGGACTTTCCGCTGAATCAGACCCCTACATTGGATACAGCTGAGATGCAAATGCGCATGGCATTGCTCGATGCCCAATCGCCGATGGAGTTGGCTTGGAATCCAGTGGTCCATTCGCGGATTGCTTTTTACGCGAGCAAACGCAAGAACCACTTAGGTAAAATGCTCGGAAGGGCACCGGCGTATTTCCCGTTGTTTGAGTCGACGTTAGATCGATTTGGTCTGCCCTTGGAATTGAAGTACTTGCCCGTTGTGGAAAGCGGACTCAACCCCCTTGCCAAATCTCGTGCTGGAGCACGTGGGCTTTGGCAATTCATGTATGCTACAGCAAAGTACCACGGTTTACGGATTGATTCGTACATAGACGAGCGGCATGATCCTGTGCGCAGCTCGGAAGCTGCGTGCACGTATTTGGCCAAATTATATGGCATTTATGATGACTGGTACCTTGCTCTTGCCGCTTACAATGCGGGTCCGGGGAATGTTAACCGCGCTATTCGTCGCAGCGGTGGCAAGCGAAATTTTTGGGAAATTCGGTTTTTCCTCCCGCGAGAAACGAGAAACTATGTACCCACATTTATGGCCGTGGTCTACCTCATGGAGTTTTCACAGGAGCACAACATTTATCCTGATCAGGTCTCCCCTTCCTTTGCATTTTTGGATACGGTAATGGTCGATGAGGTTTTGCGTTTTGACCAAATCGCGCCTTTGTTGGACTTGGAGGAAAGGAGACTGGCGCAGCTCAACCCGATGTACCGGATGGATATTATTCCGGCAACAGTGGAGCGTTTTCCCTTGGTGTTGCCGCAATCTGAGATACCCCGATTCATCGCTTTTCAAGATAGCATGAGGACCATAGCTCCAGAACGGACGCCCGACATCGTTTTTGTTCCCGAACCCATAACGTATCACGTGAAAAATGGAGATGTACTTGGTAAAATAGCCGATCACTTCGGTGTAAGCGTTCGTCAACTGAAAGAATGGAACGGCCTTTCGAGCTCCATGATTCGAATCGGTCAAAAACTGAAGATCCATGCAAATCCAAGCAAGCTTTAGTGTCACGCTGCTTGCGTTGCTGACGGCTTTCGGAGTTGGTTGCGGCAGTCAAGAAGGTGCAAGGACTGCACTAACAGGCAAGGTGGGTGCTTCGGGTGAAGTAGTGGTGGTGTGCGATGATGTGATCTGGGATGGAGTGGTTGGGGACTCTCTCCGGTCGATTTTTGACCGTCCTTTTCCTGTATTGCCGCAGTACGAGCCTTGGTTTAAACTGGTGCATCTGGAACCAGAGGCCTTTGATCGCTTTTGGAAACCTCACCGCAATATTGTGGTTTTGGAGTTGGCAGATCGGGTTGACACCCAAGAAGCCAAGGTGTCCATTTACAAGGAGAAATATTCTCGGGATCAGATTTACGTAACGGGCACGGCTCGTCGAGGAGACGAGCTGGCAAGCGCGCTTGCTGATCAATCCCAGGAGCTGGTTAGTGTATTTCATCGCGCCGAAGTGGAGCGATACGCCGACCTCATCGCCTTGGATGAAAACGAAGTGATTCGAGCGGAGTTGGGGGTGCGTGCGCAATTGGAATTGACCGTTCCTCGGGATGCGCGTTGGGCCAAGAAAAATGAGGAGTTTCTGTGGATTGATCGGCAATTGACCCGCATGAAAGGGGGGGACAACCACGACGTTCAGCAAGGGTTTTTTATTTACCGTGAGCCATATGTCGATGACCAACAATTTTCGATGAGTGCTCGACTAAAAGCTCGAAACGCTGCATTGAGAGCGCATGTCTCTGGCCGCAATGCAGGTTCGTATATGACGACGGAGATGCGGTACTCCCCATCTTACGAGGACGTGGTATTCAAGGGACAATTTGCCTCTGAATTGCGGGGTCTTTGGAGGATCGAAGGTGATTTTATGGGGGGGCCATTTTACAGTTTGACCTTGTTCGATGAGCGTTCCGGTG
>Ga0209632_10006284_pt1 | contig 10074 bp, 12 predicted proteins | sample COG_10_FD_184754 | JGI IMG/M metagenome (GOLD analysis project Ga0209632, IMG submission 184754) | Pelagic Microbial community sample from North Sea - COGITO 998_met_10 (SPAdes) (version 2) | ecosystem: Environmental > Aquatic > Marine > Neritic zone/Coastal water | place: Helgoland, sampling...
CAGGCCTCGAAATATTTTCAACTGTTCTTAAAAATACTTTTGAATAAGCCATCATGGCCCCCGTATTACCTGAAGATACCGTTGCTTCAAGTGGTTGATTTTTTAGAGAAGAGATAGATTTTGCTAGTGAGGAATGACGAAATTCTTTTTTCATAGCTTCTGCTGGTTTGAGATTTCCATCAATTACACCCTCACACTCTATTGTATTGGATGAATTTAAAAGTAAAGGTAGATTTTTTAAATGAATATCAATGATACTCCTCCTACCAAAAAGATTAAATCTTACATCTTGATTGTCCTTCAAGTACAGTTCGGCTCCATTTAAGACAGAGCTAGGGGCATTATCTCCTCCATCTACATCTAGATTGATTACATATTTACTATTTTGAATACTCATTTTTTTAATTGCTATAAATAGTGTTATACCTTATTTGTTTTTATTGTGAATAAATTAAAAAAATTCAGTATTTTTATAGGATTTATGGTGTTAATTTTATCTGTATCCTCATGTTCTAAGCAAAATTATTATTCCGGGGTTTCAGAAAATATTATTGAAGAACTCTCGCTTAATTATCAATCTCAGAAATATACTAAAGAACAGGTTCTTTCAAAATTAGGTACGCCATTAGTAAAGGAAAATAACGGCGACCTATGGATTTACAAAAGCTCTAAAGATTTCGGTAACGAAACCTTTAGAAAAAATATCTACAACAAAACTTTAAAAATTTACTTTTCAAATAATGTCTTGATAGATTTTAAAGAACTAAATCTTTAAAAAATATTTAAGTGAACAACAATACCTAATAATAATATTGAGACAATATTTGTTATTTTTATCATTGGGTTCACAGCAGGACCTGCGGTATCTTTGTAAGGATCACCGACAGTATCTCCAGTAATGGAAGCCTTATGAGCTTCACTATTTTTTCCACCTAAATTACCATCTTCAATATATTTTTTTGCATTATCCCAAGCTCCACCACCTGCGGTCATAGATACTGCCACAAAGAAACCTGTAATAATAACTCCGATAAGGAGCGCACCGAGTGTTTGGAAAGCAGTTCCAGGATCGCCTGTAAGATAAAAGACGCCAAAGAACACTACGATTGGAGAGAGAACTGGAAGTAAAGAAGGAATTATCATTTCTTTAATTGCAGCTTTGGTTAGAATATCTACACAACGACCATAATCAGGCTTTGCAGTTCCTTTCATAATTCCTTTGATTTCTTTAAATTGTTTTCTAACTTCTTCAACAACTGAACCTGCCGCTCTACCAACAGCAGTCATACTCATGGCACTAAATAAGAAAGGTAATAAACCACCTAGTAATAAACCTATAATTACATAAGGCTCTGAGAGATCAAAACTTACGTTGTAAGCTTCATTACCTGTTTCCTGGTAAAAGTATTTTAAATCTTCAGTATAAGCTGCAAATAAAACTAATGCGCCTAAACCAGCAGAACCAATAGCGTAACCTTTGGTTACAGCTTTTGTAGTGTTACCAACAGCATCTAAAGCGTCAGTGTTTTTTCTCACTTTTTCAGGTAATCCTGACATTTCTGCAATACCACCAGCATTATCAGTAACCGGACCGTAAGCATCAAGAGCTACAATCATTCCTGCTAGAGCCAACATAGAAGTAACTGCAATTGCAATTCCAAATAGACCTGCTGTGGCATAAGTTACACCTATTCCAATACAAATAATTAAAACTGGGACTGCTGTTGCTTCCATACCCATTGCTAAACCTTGAATAATATTAGTAGCATGACCAGACTCTGAAGCTTTAGCTACACTTTGAACGGGCCTGTAATCTGTTCCTGTGTAATATTCTGTAACAAAAACAATAGCTAATGTAATAGCTAGTCCGTAAACAGCAGATAAGAATAAATCATACCCACTAACAAAAATTTCTCCAATTGCGAAATTAGTGCCAAACCCAATATAAAGATCAGTAATAAAATAAAATAATATTACAGAGATACCTAAAGTTGCAAACAAACCTTTGTATAGTGCACCCATAATTGAATTGCCGTTACCTGATATAAAAACAAATTTTGATCCAATAATTGTAGCAAATATACTTGAAGCTGCGATAAGTAATGGATAAATAGCTAGAGAAGAAACAACACCGCCTTGAAAAATAATGGCTAATACCATTGTTGCTACAATTGATACAACATATGTCTCGAATAAATCAGCAGCCATTCCAGCACAGTCACCAACATTGTCACCAACATTGTCTGCAATAACAGCAGGATTTCTTGGGTCATCTTCAGGAATATTTTTTTCTACTTTACCAACAAGGTCTGCTCCAACATCCGCACCTTTTGTAAAAATACCACCACCAAGTCTAGCAAAAATTGAGATTAAAGAGGATCCAAAACCAAGAGCAACTAATGGCTCAATAAGCTGTCTTCCTGATCGTCCAAAACCATAATGAAGAGAATAAAAATAACCAGCTATTCCAATAAGAGCTAATCCAACAACTAAAAGTCCAGTTACAGCACCCGAATTAAAAGCAACATAAAGGCCTTTTTTTAAAGATACACTTGATGCTTGAGCTGTAATGACATTTGCCCTAACGGAAACATTCATTCCTACATATCCAGCGATTCCTGAAAGAACAGCGCCAATCAAAAATCCTACCGGTACATCATATGTATTTTCAAAAGGAATAACAAAAAAGAGAGCAAATATAATGACTCCTACAATAGCAATAGTAGTGTACTGTCTGTTAAGATAAGCAGTTGCCCCTTCTTGAATAGCTGAAGCAATTTCTTGCATTTTTTTGTTACCCTTAGGTAAGCTTAAAATCTGGTTAGTGGTAAAAATACCGAAAAGGATAGCAACAACCGCTGCTCCGAGCACAAATTGGATATATTGTATATTGGACATAGGGTAAGTTGTTATTCTATTTTAAATTTATTTTCAAGGTACTTTTTAAGGATTTTGTCTAGTAAATGGTTAAAATATCCTACTTCCTGCTTAGTTAGGAACTCTTTTGCAATTTCAACATATTCATTCATAAGAATTTTTTGCTTATTAGGAGATAATAAGTATTCAGAAAAAAAGGAATGGAGTAGAAAAACACTGACTTTATTATATTTATCAGATTCTGATTCTTCACAAATTTCAGTAATTAAATCTAAATTAATGGAATAACTATCAAATAAATCTCTCATTTTTTTTTTATTAAATGCACTTTTTTTGAGATTACTTTTCATAAAATCCTCAAGGTTTGTATCTCTTGAATAATCTCTTTGGAAAATAAATTGAAAAAAGAAAAGTCGGGAATTTCTATTTATGTTATGCATCTAATAATTGAAAGCATCGCATTTGCCGATTCAATACCTTTATTCTTTTTATTTGAGGATCTTGTAACAGCTTGGGACATTTTATTTACATTGAGTATTCCATTAGTAACAAATGTTTTTTTATTGTGAATACATAAATCAAGAAGTGATTTGGCTATTGAATTTGACAATACTTCAAAATGGTAAGTCTCACCCTTAATAACGCAACCAAATGCTATGAAAAGGTTTATTTGATTCTTTTTTATTTTATAACTTATTAACTGAGGTATTTCATAAGCGCCTGCAACATAAGATACTGAATAATTTATTTTATTCTTTTTTAGAATATCTGTTGAACTTTTTAACATGGGTGTTGTAATTTTTTTGTAATAATCAGCAACTATAATTTCAACATTTAATTTTTTATTATTTAACATTCTTTATTTGCTCAACGCCTTTTACATTTATGCCATATATTGAGAGATCAATCCCTTTATAATTAGAATTTGATAAAATAGTAATAGTATTAATTTTGTGATGCTTGATCATTTGTGCTCCCAAACCATAATATTTAAGCTCTTCGTCCATGTTCAAATTACCAATCCCCTGCAATATAGGATTATTAATCAAAACGACCATTCCACTACCGTTAATTTTAATTTTTTCTAGAGAATTTTTGAGGTCATTTGTTTTAGGATTGTCTAAATTAAAAATAATATCATCAAAGCTTTGGATAGGATGCACTCTTGTTAAAATATTTTTATCTTTCTCCATGTTACCCAGATGAAGAGTTGCGTGCTTAGATCCATCAAGGGAGTTTTCAAATAATGTTAAAACAAAACCCTCTGTAATAGGATTATTAAAAGAAAAATCAGAATTTGAAGAAATCTCATTAAGCACTAAATCATTATTAATTCTGTATGCAATTAAATCTCTAATTGTGCCGATCTTAAGATTATACTCTTCTGCATAGGTCATGAGATCAGGTAATCTAGCCATATGACCATCGTCCTTCATAACTTCACATATTACTGCAGATGGATCTAAATTAGCTAATCTAGATATATCTATCGCTGCTTCCGTATGTCCCGCTCTCGTTAATACACCACCGTCCCAACCTATTAAAGGAAACATGTGACCAGGTGATGAAATATCACCGTCTTTGTAATTAGGGTTGATAGCTGCATGCACAGTGGTATTTCTCTCAAATGCAGATATTCCAGTTGTGATATTTTCACTAGCTTCAATTGATACTGTAAAGGCGGTTGTTTTTTTTCCCCAGTTATTTGGATTCATTAAAGGAAGTTTTAGTTTTTTTACTCTCTCTTCAGTCAGACACAAACAAATTAGACCTCTACCGTTTTTGGCCATAAAACTAATTGCTTCCGGGGTAGATTTTTGAGCAGGAATAATAAGATCACCCTCATTTTCCCTATCTTCACTATCAACCAGTAAAAACATTTTTCCATTTTTAGCATCTTCGATAATTTCTTCGATTTTGGAAATTTTGATCATTTTTTATGAGACAGAGCGTATCTTGCTAACATATCAACTTCAATATTTATTAAACTATTTGTTTTTAATTTTGAAAAAGTTGTATTTTCAAAAGTGTGTGGGATAAGCATAAGATCAATTATATTGTCTTTGACTTTATTAATTGTTAAAGAAATACCATTAAGAGATATCGAGCCTTTTTGTGCAGTAAATTTTCTGAGATTTTTTGGTAATTGAATTTTTATTAACCAACAATTAGAGATTTCTTTGATTGAAATTAATTTACCAATACCATCAACATGACCAAAAACAAAATGGCCTGAAATTTCATCTCCTAACTTAAGAGAATTCTCAATATTAATAGGCATGCCCTTAGACCAATTATTAGCATTTGTCTTCTCTAAAGTTTCAGGAGAAACATCAACAGTAAATGTATTTTTTTTTGGTATTGAGGTAACAGTCAAACAAATACCAGAGCAGCAAATAGAAGATCCAATTTTGTAACTCTTAATATTAGAGGTAATTGAAATTCTTATAAAATTATCTAACTTAACCAAGCTTGAAATCTTTCCTACATCTTGAATTATTCCACTAAACATTATTTATTTTTATAAACTATTATTTGATCATTGCCGTAACTATTATTTGAGTGTTCTAACAAACCATCAAATAAATTTTTTTTTATTTTATATTTAGCACTCGAGGAAACAACATTATTCTTAGACTTTGTTAAAACTATCTCATTGTAACACCCTATTTTGAAAAAAGTCATAAATGTTGATAGGCCGCCTTCAACGAGTAAAGATCTTACGTTTGATTTTAAAAGCTTGTCGTAGAGATTTTGCTTCAAGCTATTCTTGTCATAATCAATGAATTGAAAATTATTATTTTGTATTGGTGAATTTGTATTTTTTTTTATAAATATTATTTTTTTTAAGTGTTTATTAATTCCATTAAGCCTGCAAGTGAGCTGAGGTTGGTCGTCAATAAGTGTGTTATAGCCTACGCCAATAGCATCATGCCTCAATCTCAAATAATGTAAATACTGTTGTGTTTTTTTTGAGGTAATATCAGGAGAATTAAAATCTTTTACATAGCAATTTTGAGATATCGCTAATTTAAGAGTTATAAAAGGTTGAGAAGAGGTGTTATATTTATAAAAATATTTGTTAAAGTCTTTAAATCTTGATACTGAATTAGAAATTAAAATTTGAATTTTTTTCTTTTTTAAAAATAAATTTCCTTGATTGTGGATTTCAGGATTTGGATCAAGAGAGTCAATAACAATTCTTTTTATTCCCGCTTTATAAAGAAGAGATGAACAAGAATTTGATTTATTTTTAAAACATGGCTCCAAGCTGATGTAAGCAGTTAACTTTCTTCTGTTAATTTTTTTTGAGATTTTTTTTAGCGCATTAACTTCTGCATGAGGCCTTCCACTTGGAGAGGTTAATCCGAAACTTATTACTTTTCCGTTCGCATCTTTATTAAAATCAACTATCAAGCATGCAACAGAAGGATTTTCTTTTGTTAATCCTAAATGTTTTAAAGAGAGATTTTGAACAGACCGAACGTAGTTTAAATCAACACCTGATAACAAAATTATTTCTTATCAATAGAACCTAGAAATTGTTCAAAATCCTTTGCTTCACGAAAATCTCTGTAAACAGAGGCAAAGCGGACAAAAGCAACTTTATCTAATTTAAAAAGGCCTTGCATAACCATTTCCCCTATAACACTCGAACTAACTTCATTTTCACCAGTGCCTTCTAGTTCTCTGACAATTTTTGAAATAAATTTTTCTTTTGTTTCAAAATCAACAGGTCTTTTTCTGAGAGCGAGATCAACAGATTTGGTAATTTTGTCCCTATCGAAAACTGACTTGTCACCATTTTTTTTAACAACTAAAAATTCTCTGTATTGTATTCTCTCAAATGTCGTAAACCTCTCTCTACAAGAACTGCACACTCTTCTTCTTCTTATTACCGAGCCATCTTCTGTAGGTCTAGAGTCTAAAACAGAAGTTTCCTTGTCTTTGTCTTTGCAAAAAGGGCATTTCATTAAGTTTAGTTTTTATAAATTGGAAACCTTTGACATAAGTCATAAACCTCTTTTTTGATAGAATTTTCGAGCATCTCAATATCAGAATTAGAACTAGAGAGTGTATTAATTACTGTAGAAATACTTTCTCCAATAAATTCAAACTCTTTTTCTTTAAATCCTCTCGTTGTAGCAGCAGGTGACCCTAATCTTATTCCAGAAGTAATTGTTGGAGGGTTTGGATCATTGGAGACACCGTTCTTATTACAGGTCATACCGGCTCTTTCAAGACTTTCTTCCGCATCTTTGCCTGTTACATTTTTCGATCTTAGATCGACTAGGACCATATGAGAGTCAGTACCTTTGGTTACAATGTCAATTCCGTTTTTCATTAAAACTTCACTAAGAATTTTTGCGTTAGCCTTAACCTGCTTAATGTAATCTTTGAACTCAGGTTTTAAAGCTTCGCCAAAAGCTACAGCCTTAGCTGCAATAACATGCATTAGCGGTCCTCCCTGTAAACCTGGGAATACAGCACTATTAAATTTTTTTCCTAGATCCATATCGTTAGATAAGATCATTCCACCTCTTGGTCCTCTAATTGTTTTATGAGTTGTAGAAGTAACAACATGGCCATGCGGTAAAGGATCTGGATATTCTTCAGCTGCGACCAGACCTGAGTAATGGGCCATGTCTACAAGTAAGTATGCGTCCACTTTATCAGCAATTTCTCTGAATTTTTTAAAGTCAATATTTCTTGGATATGCTGAGCCACCTGCAATGATCATCTTAGGTTTACATTCAATAGCTAGTTTTTCTAGAGAGTCGTAGTCAATGAGAGATGTATTTGGATCGATTCCATATTGAACAGCATTAAAGTATTTACCAGACTGATTAGGTCTTGACCCGTGAGTTAAATGACCACCAGCATCAAGAGACATACCTAAAATAGTATCGCCAGGTTTTAGTAAAGCTAGAAATACTGCCTGGTTAGCTTGAGCACCTGAGTGAGGTTGAACATTTGCATAATTACATTTATATAATTTTTTTAATCTTTCTATTGCAAGATTTTCAGCAATATCATGAAATTCACAGCCACCGTAATAACGCTTACCTGGGTAACCTTCAGCATATTTATTGGTCATTATAGATCCTTGGGCTTCTAAAACAGCATTTGAAACTATATTTTCAGACGCAATCAACTCTATTTGATCACTTTGTCTTTCAATCTCATTTTTAATTGTACTAAAAAGCTCGTTGTCAGCTTTTTCTAGTGTATTCGAAAAAAAACCTTCATGTTGTGTCATATTTTTTTTATTCTCCTCAAGTGTCTTCCCGCCTCAAAAGCGGTATTAAAGTAGGTGTTTAACATAGCAAATATATTCTTTTTTACAAAACCTCTTCCTGATAGACAAATAACGTTGGAGTCGTTGTGTTTCCTTGTCATTTTTGCATCAAGCACAGTGCTACATAAAGAAGCTCTTATATGTTTAAATCTATTTGCTGCTATTGATACGCCAATACCACTGCCACAGATTAAAATTCCAAAATTATCTTTTTTAATCTTTTTACACAATTTTTGAGCGAAAAAAGGATAATCAACAGAATCCTTAGAATGAGTACCTAAATCTTTTACAATAAATTGGGGCTTATCTTTAAAGAATGTCTCTAGGATCTTAGTTTTTAACTTAAAACCGCCATGGTCAGAAGCGATGAGTATTTCAATTTGATTTTTCATGTATTTGATTCCTGCTAGTGGGAATCTTTATATTAAGGTTTTGCAAAACTCTCTCAATGATTTTCCCAAGAAAATTAAAAAAAATTAACTGAAATTCCTTATTTTGATCCAATAAGTTAAATAACGTTCTCAAATCTTGATCCTTATAGTTTTCAATTGGTAGAATTTTACTTATTATTGGATATGAAAGATTAGGTTCATACCCAGAGGATTTTAGTATATTCAGCTCTAAAATAAAAAAACTAATCATATACTCTTTTTTACCATTTAGATTATTGACTAACTCCTCATAAGCTTCAATAACTAATGAATTATTATCTTCAATAAAAAGTAATCGATCTATCATGTAACATGCGTAATCAATTAATTTTAATTGATGTTTGTTATAAAGAAACCAATTATGACTTAATTGCACTTCCGATAACTTGCAAACATTATCTTTCGTACTAAATTCAAAGTTATTTATTGAACCCACAATCATGCTGGATCTTTTCTTTTTAGATTTACCGCCAAAAACGATTAAGGATTTTTTACCATGATCTTGACTATAGATATTTATCATTAAGTGATTGTCTTTGTATGGTTGTACTTTTGTAATCAGACCTCTAGTTTTAATCATCAGTATTAATTAACTTAATTAAATTTTTAGCAGCTTTTATTTCAGCATTTTGTTTAGAATAACCATCACCAAAAGCCTCTAAATCTTGAATAGTTGCACTAATTTTGAACAGTGGCTTATGAGGGTCACCAGATTTAGAAACAGTTTTATAAATAGGAATTTTTTTGTATAGTCTTTGACAAGTTTCTTGTAAAAGTGTTTTTGGATCTTTTTCAGGTAGAGTATCTAATAATTCAGACCAAATTTCATAAATAAATTTTTTTGAAAAACTTAAACCTTTGCTTAAATAGACAAAACCAATAATGGATTCTAAAGCATCGGCGTAGACAAAATTTTTATTTATCGAATTATCTAAATGATGAGAAAGTAAGCTATCAAAATTATTTTCTTTAAACAACTTGGAAAGCGTCTTGTTACTTATTAAAAAATTCATTCTTCTAGACATGTTATACAGAGTATCATTTGTATAATTAGCGACCAAATATTCTGAAAGAGCTAGACTTAAAACTCTATCACCTAAAAATTCAAATTTTTGAAATTTACTTTCTTTATTTTTTTTTAAGTTAAAACTATCGTGCTCTAAGCATTCCTCATATCCTTGAATGGAAACTAATTTTTCTAAATTTTTATTTTTAGTCAAATTAATTATATGATTTTTTTAAAAAATCTTTCATATCTAAGATGATTGAAAATAGAATAAATTTTAGTAAGTTTAAATTGGGTATCAATTGATAAGAAAATGAATCTAACTTTACCAATAATATTTTCTTTAGGTACAAAACCAACTGTATTCCTAATATCTCTACTGTCTGAAGAGTTATCTCTGTTATCACCCATAAAAAAATAATGATCATTAGGGACATAAAATTCATTAGTATTATCTAGCA
>Ga0209632_10006289_pt1 | contig 10071 bp, 1 predicted proteins | sample COG_10_FD_184754 | JGI IMG/M metagenome (GOLD analysis project Ga0209632, IMG submission 184754) | Pelagic Microbial community sample from North Sea - COGITO 998_met_10 (SPAdes) (version 2) | ecosystem: Environmental > Aquatic > Marine > Neritic zone/Coastal water | place: Helgoland, sampling...
CTCAAATCTACCTTCCGGAATCTGGAAAGACTTTTATCGCCAATAATCCTTTCGGTATGGATTTGCTTTTAACTGAAATCATTCCTTCCACTGAAATCCACGATTCAACCACTTCGAAGTTCCGTGCTGGTGGTTCCGATTCGGACACTGACATGGATACCATTACAATTTTGGCATCTGGTACATGGAAGAAATATTGGTATAAATCTGGAGTGAATTCTGGAATAACCACTACAATGGAAGCGAGTGGCAAAGCTGGATCGGGTGGTAGCAGTGCAATGACAACAAGCGACCTGTTTATCGGTTCTGGTTCCATTTCTGCTATACAAAGTTCTTCCAATGCCGCAGGTACTTCTATTGTAACAAATTACAATGATGGAAATTACACTAAATTAACTTTAACCGGCACCGCTCCTGGTACTGGGTTTACGATTACTCTAAGTGATATTCAAGGATACATGCTAAGCGATGATGGAGCCAATGAGTTAAATGCCACAACTCTGGAAACAGTCGATACAAACGGTTCTGGATCTATCGTTTACTCCAATATTTCGGGTAATTTTGAAATTGTTGGAAGTGGATCGGGTTTTGTGGTTATCGAAAAGCAACGAGATGTTAATTTTAAATCAGACGAAGGATCGCCTGCTTGGAGTATTGGCAATGTTGGAGCTGGTTATAGCAATAGTAGTTCCACCGCGACTTGGTATGCTGTTGGTGGGGGAGGAACTGGAGCAAAGGGTACAGTAACAACAAATGGATCTGGGCAGTATTCAAGTTTTAACCTCACTGCAGGAGGTTCTGGCTACACTTCTGCACCTCAAATTATCATATCAGGTGGAGGTTGGAGATACAGTGATAATTCGTCACAAGATAATTTAACTGTAGGTTCATCGGACGGACTCATTATTTATCGTGGTGCGACTGGAGGAGTTAAAACTTTTATACAGGCGAACAACCCAACTGCGGAATAGTTTCCAATACCCTTTAATCAGGCTACCTAAATCGGGTTAATTTGAACCGAACATATTGAGGCAGTTAACTTGCGTAAGATAAAACACCCTTGGTGTAAGGTTTCACCACAATGATATAAGCTTATCATGCGATGAATATCTTGTACGAAGTTCACAAGGAGTGCCTGAAACCTTTATAAGCCTACAGTCGTACGCACAATAAGATGGCTTGATGATTGATGAGTTCGAGCTACTTTACTCATTCTCTAGCTTTAATTTAGGTTTTAAAAAAAAAGTCTAAAATACTCCCTTCATATAGTGCATAAATTCCTGTAAGGATGTCGCACCTATAATTTACTGATGCAAATCAGTGATTTATTATAGCTTTAAAAAAGCTAACCTTTACCGACTCGTCCAAGTAGAGTTCGAATAGTCAAAGATTACCAGTCTTGTAACGTCAGACTGTTCCAAGCTTACCCAATACCAAGTTTGGCTAGAAGATGAATGCAGGGCTGGGTAATGATCTTTAGTTGTCCAAAACCAGTCTTCCATTTTCTGTATCCATACCCAAATGGATTGATCTCCTTTTTTCTTCATGAATATCCATCCAAGGTCTTCATGAAATAACCAATCCTCCTCGCCGACTTTCCAAAAATATCCAAACCAAGGATTCCCCCACCAACCATTAGACAAAGATTCTGAACCCTCAAATAGACCAACGCTTTGAAAATGAGCGATTACAGAGGTATCTTGGGATATGTTGACTTTGGTCGTAGCATTATAGACTCCTTCGAATTCGCCACCTTCCCAATGTGAGAATTGAAAACCTTCTTTTGGAAATGCCCTGATTGTTCTCCATCCCCGAAAAAAACCGGAACCACTCGCAGTTCCAGAACTTGTATTATCAGAATAAACATTTAGAAGATAAAGGTTATTGGAGTTGTCATCGGTCGGAGGAGCATCTGGATCTAACACGAATATAGCGGTGAGTGCCTTGTCGCTATCGAGGGATACAGAGGTAGTTGCTGAATAGGCATCTCGAACAATTCCTTCAGCAATAGAACCATTTAAACTCCAATGGGAAAAAAGGTAACCGTCTTTTGCCATGGCAAGGATGGCATGATTCGGATCATATTCAAAGCTTCCTCCACCGTATAGATAAGAGGAAGCACCTACAGGATCTGAGCTAAGGCTTAAATTAACTAATCCTTCGGGTGCAAAATAGGCAGTCAGTTTGACATCATTACCAATGGTAATCAATTGTTCCGGTTGGCTAGGGGAAGATAAAATTGTACCAGTGGCTTCCCATTTTACGAAGCGGTATCCATTCTCTGCCGTGGCAGAGATTTCGATTTCTTCCCCATAGGATAAATCATCCTTATCAAATTTTTCGGAAATAAAGTTATCACCCCACATCGCATTTCCTCCAATTGCCGGACTAGTTACTAATTCGGCTTGATATTCTCTTCTTTTTACCAAAGCAGTTAGGTTTAGATTCGCGAACATTTCGTGTGAATATATACTTTCAGAAGATAAAACCTCGCCATTATCCTCGTTCTTCCATCGAAAAAGTTTGTATCCATTACTTAAAGAAATTCCAAATTCTGCAATATCTTCGTCATAGAATGTCTTGCCGCCGAGGATTCGGCCACCAAAAGCCCCATCCACAGGTTCTTGGAACTCGTCCACTACAATTACTGAGTGGGTAACATTCCATTCCATCGGTTCGAATTTAGCAGTTAATTTAGCATTTCCGGTAAGATTAAAGCTAAATGGATTGTCAGCATAAGAAGATTGGCTTGCTTTTGTGGCATTTGCTTCAATCGTCCAGGAGTGGAAAACTTTTCCTGCTCTCGGATTTGCTTGAACAGTAATAAGGTCGCCAAAATGAAAAGCTTCCTGATTGTTTATGACTTTGGTTGTACCATGAGCGATAGGATATGCAGAAAAGTTAATGGAATAGTCATTTTGCTTAAATATAGCTGAAATAATAGAATCTCCCCTTACTATTAGGGTGGTATTGGGATTTTCTTTATCGGCAATATTTTCGCTGCCCACACCGGACCATTCAACAAAAGACCAGTGCTCATCGGCAATTGCCTGAAGATCTATTGTATCTTCCCAGTAGTGGGGAGTTTGACCAGAATAAGAAACCGATCCATTGCCATCAGGATTTAGGGCAAGCTCATAATGTTTTTTCCGTAAAACAGCCTGGAACTGGCGATTTTCAGTAATTGAAACTGAAAAACCTTTCTGAGTTGTGACAACAGTACCGGTAGTTAGATCAACCCAGTAAAGAAAGGTATATCCCGTGGAATTAATAAATTCTAAATTGACCTGATCCCCATGGTAAATAACAGCAGGCTTTTGAATGGTTCCTCCTAAATCACCTGGAATTGGCTGATTATTTTGATCGAGTACAAGCGCTTGTGTCTCAACATCCATAACAATTCGAGAAAACGAAGCAGTTAGTTTTGCATTTCCAAGTACTTTGAAAGTGGTTGTTGGGCTAATTAGACCATCTTGGTCTTCTGTAGATAGGTTCTGCAAATTAATCCAGCCATCAAATTGTTTCCCCATGGCAGGTGATGCAGTAATTGATAAATCATCACCATAGGAAAAGCTGTCCCCCGAAAAGCCAACAATACCATAGTCAGAGGGAGAAGAGTTGGCATCAATAATGTACTGAACAGGTTTAAATACTGCAGATACCTCGGTATCTTCTAAAATGTTAAGTACGGTATTGGGTGCAGATGAATCGAGAAAATTTAGACTTCCTTGCCAATGTGAAAAATACCAATGATCTGATGGAGATGCAGAAATTGCTATCTCATCTCCCCAAAAATAAATGCCTTGGTTAGTGAATTCAATATTACCCTGGCCAATCGAATTGGCGGAGAGTGAATGTCGGGTATGTTCAAAGTTAGCACGCAAACCAAAATCAAAGGTAATCCGCAAATTTAAATCTTTGGCGCTCGGCGAGGTTAATATTTCTGAGTCTTCCAGGCTAATTACTTTTATTTCATTGCCGGAATAATTTGAGCCGGAAGCATGGTAATAGAGTAAGCTTGGAGCATCTGCAGGAACGAGAAAGGTAAATTTTCCTGATGAGGATTGATTATCCGTAATTCCAGATACAAAGACTGAATTTTCTGCGTCATTTCGGGTTGAGGATAGATAGAATGTCTCATTGTTTTGGAGATCACATTCAAAATAATAGGTAAATCCTCGGACAAGAGTAAGGGTGGGAGCCTCTCGATTATTTATAAATATACGATTGTCAGAAGGGTAAAGAGATGAACCGGACTGGGAGACATTGAAAGTTGCTTCCTTTAATAGTTCCCAATTTACAAATTCATAATTTTGTTTTGGTTCGGCTGAGATGTTCAGGTAATCACCAGAGTCAATTAATTCAGAAAAATTACTCACTTCACCTTGAGTAGTGTTGAATTCTAAATGCATGGAGTGCGAATTTCTAGTAAAGTGGCCGGAAATCTCAGAGTTTTCACCTAATTGGCTATCTACTGTTGGTAAGCTCCAGTGAGGAGAAAAGGTTTCCCCATTAGCACTTTTCCATCCGAGAAAACTATATCCAGGGTATGAAGAGGCTGTAATACGCTGGATTTGTTCAGAACTATAATCGGTATTCTCCCCAACTGATCCTGCATAGGGTGGTTTGGCAAAAAGGCTGTAACCGACCTCTTTACGATCAGTAAAGAATGCCCAAACTGAATAATTTGCGTCTAGGAAAGGAATGTTGAATTCGGCAGAATAAGAATATCCGCTTTCATTCAAACTATTCTCCCAATACAGGTATGAAAGCATATGGGTAGCTGCATCTTTCGGTACAGCGGTGACAGAAACTGCCGAAGTTGCATTATGGTCGGTACTGTCTGAGTGGGTTATACCGTCAAATGTAGAGGTTACCTCTAGGCTGCCGTTATTATCGGCGAACCTGTTTACTTGGTAAACTTGGGGTATGAACTCTGCGGAAAGAGTGCTATTGGAATCAGGTATCCGTATTTGATTATTCGGATTAGTAGCATGATTAACAAGGCTACCAGTATCGCCAGCCCAACGATCAAATTGGTAATGCATATCCGCTTGAGCAGAAATATTAACCGTATCTTCAAATTGGAAAGAACCAGTGCCCTCGGATGTACCTCCATATGAAGAAGTAACATTCAAGGAATAGGAGTTTCTTAAAAACTGAGCAGATATGTTAAGATCATATGCTGGTACAAAATCAATTTCTTGAATTAAAGGATTAAGCGAAGATTCGGCATCCAATAGTTCTGATGGGCTTGGTAATCCGTTCCATTGAGAGAACTTCCAACCACTTGCGGGTGAGGCCTTTACTGTAAGCCTGGAGGCCGAATCATAAGTACCGGAGTGTTGAGTAGATTGTTCAACGATTGGAAGGTTATCTACGAATAAGTCAAAGGCACCCTCACCCGTTTTTGATACATGTAATTGGTAGATTTCTCGAATGAATTGGGCTGTAAAGGAGAGATCCTTAAGTTCAAGCTCAGCATTATCCTGAATGTAGGTCGCGGAAGAATTTGGGTCTGATAAATAACTTATGTCACCTGTCCAATGGCTAAAATCCCAGCCCTCGTTGGCAATCGCTGTGATTAGCGGAGATTCTTGGATGGTAAAGCTTGATGGTCCAGTTGTTTGACCCCCAATTGAAGCAAGGATGTTTAATTGATAAGGGGTCAGTGAGAATACTGCTGTGATAGCAATTGGGCCCTCAATTTTTAATTCATTTATGGGGTTATTTAATCCATTGAGAATATAATCTTGGTCATCAACATCTACCCTCCATTCATCAAATTGATAGCCTCTCGAAGCACTTGCATTTAATTCATAAGTTGAGAAGTGTGCAAAAGTTCCATCGGCTTCAGATTCGGATATGACATTTCCTCCAGTTGTAGAGTTTATTTCTACTTGGGAAACATCATATTCGATAATTTCAAAGTAAGCAGCAATATCTAAGTCAGCAGACGGATAGAACCAAACGACCGAAGAGTTTGGATCAACAAAACTTTGAGGATTTATTAGGGATAAAAGAGTGGGCAGTCCGTCCCATCTCTTAAATTGCCATCCCTCTAAAGGAAATGTTCCATCTAAATATATTTTGTCGGTTGAATTAAGGCTAATTGTTCTTTCAGAGGTCACCACAGCCGATTCCCCGCCTTCGATAAAGTAATCAATTTGACCGTTTCCGTAAGTTTTTAAATTTAGGTCGTATCTTTGAGGCTCAAAGTTGGCAGTAAATGAAAGGTTTTGCGGGGGATTGCCAGTTAGCCATTGAATTAAGGTTTCCAACGATAGGGGATCGACAAGATAATCAACATCCCCTGACCAATGAGTAAATCGCCAACCAGGAAACGCTTCGGCGACGATTTCAGGATTTTGATCAATGGTAAAGGTTTCCGGACCTTTGGTTAATCCATCACCGATGGATGATAAATTCATTTGATAATTCACTAATTTGAAGAGTGCTTTTAATTGGACCGGGCCCTCGATAAGCAATTCGTTCTCAGCGACCGCAGGACCATATGCCAATTGGGTCGCATTTGCGTCTCCAGCCCAACGATCAAATTCGTATCCCATTAGAGGTGTAGCAATCAAAGAGTAACTCTTGAAATGTTCGAAACCCCCAGAGTCATTAGTGCCAAGCAAAATGTTACCACCAACGGATGAGGTTATGTTTATATCCTCTGCTTCATAGTCGAGCAACCGAAGGAATGCAGTGATGGATGTGCCTGTGTAATCTATTTTCGATATGTTTGCATCAGTAATAGCAGAATTTGAGTTGCTTAAAATTCCCATGGGGTCTTGCCAGTAATCAAACTCGAAGCCTTCTTTTGGAACAACTCCAACTTCAATTATGCTAGATGCAGGATAACTTCCAGATGGCGGGTAAAGGCTGACATAGCCTTGGGTTGATTGAACGTTTAACTGGTATTGGAGCTCAGTAAAGTTAGCTGTTAGGCTCATGTTTCCAGAGGGTATGAATGTGGTTTCAGCGAAATTTTCATTGTCAAGCATAGCTAAGACATCGGAGGTTCCTGACCATTTGAGGAAACCAAAATGCTGATCAGGAAAACTTCGAATAGTGTATGTGTTTCCATGCTTGTATGAACTTGGGATGGAACCGTTCGAATCGAAAATTTCATAAGAACCCCCGGTCGTACTACCGACCAATACTTGATATTCATTGGGAATAAATATAGCGACTAAAGCGGTGTCTCCCTGAAGGGGAAAAGTGACAGTGGTATTTTCGCTAAATATACTACCATTATTATCCCATTCCCAATGCGAGAAGGATTGTCCTTGATCTGGAAAAGCAGAGATTGTGAGGGAATCTCCGTGGGCAAAAAGACCGCCACCCGACACCTGTCCTAACCCTGTTGAAGAAAGATCCAAAAAATACGGTGCTTTTTCAAACTGAGCATATACGACCTGATCGCCAGTGACTACCAAGGAAGTTTCCGCACTCCATGGGTCAGAAATGCCAGTGCCTACCCATTGTAAAAAGTATGAATGTTCATCAGGAGAGGCGGTTATTGTGATCGTTTGCCCCCATGTGTAGGATCCATTAATTTCATCTGAAATAGTTCCTGTTCCTTGCCCATTTGGGTTAATTTCAAAATTGATGTCATAAAGTGGGGATTTAGTTGTTTTGAACCTGTTTTCTGCTGCATTATCTTCAAATAGACTTCCGTATCGCCATGAGGATCCGTTTGGAGTGTCTCCAGAAGCGATCTTGAGGTACAAGTTTGATGGGATGCTGGACCCACTTGGGAAGGCAGGCCAAACCCAATTGTCACCAGTAACGGTATTGTATTGTGCCCCTCCTTTATTTGGAGAATCGTAAAATCGTATGCAAATCGGTGTGCCAGGAGGTGGATTTGAGGCAGTTATCGCAAAGCTTAGGTTCTCAGAAAATTGTTTGGGTTCGGTCGGAAAGACAATGACTTCATTGCTGTTCTTGAAAAAATTGGTGGTAAAAACAAACATCCCGTCGTCAAAACCATACCCCGAGCTTGAGTCACCTACATAGGTTTGCAGAGTAAGAGGAATCCATTGGCCAGAAAAGGGATCACTTGTTGAACCGGTAGAAAAATATCCCAGCTCAACCAAGTCGCCATCCCCATTTCCGCGCACTCCAGCACTTAATCGATTTCCACTGGCGTCTTTGAGTAAATCTGGAGAATTTGATGAAGTAACCGTTCCCCATACAATAGTAATTTGAGGAGCTGCGACGATTGTTTGTGAACACCCTAAATAACAGGTGATTAGAACGACCAAAAGGTTTAATTTTGGCGAATAATTAATTGGATCGAAAAGGTTCTTTTTGAGGAGAACAAACAAAGCACATTTTATCTCTCGGACTAAATTTGAATTAAAATTATTAGTTATGTGCGGGCGGGCCCGCGCGAGAAAAATGCGGAAGTATGGTCTTATTTTGGTTAATAGTTTCCCGCAACTTGTTGATAAACAAATTGTTAAAATGCACAAAAAGAAAATGTGCATTATTAGAATGATCAGCGGTACAACCAAAATACAATTCAATAGGGCTCTTATGTTATAACCTATGTCCTGACAGGCTTCATTTGCAAGTAAATGTAATGAAAACATTTACAGTTTTCTATTATTATTAAAGTGCAATTTAAAAGATTTCAATGGTGGCAAAAATATTATTTGACTTAATTTTGCAGCGAATTGATAGTAAGGGGGTGTGTTTCCCCTATAATAATGTCTTGCGGCATTATCGCTTGCAGGTCTGTGCCCTTCTGGGAGTTTCTTTATTGGGTTCATTTTCACTAGGTGTTACCACCACAACCATTGATTGGGGTACTCATTTGGGTTCAAGTTCTCCAATAAACGCGGGTGACACTAACCCCAGTAGTAAACAACTCCTATTTGGATTGGACGCTGCAGGTACTTCTTTGAACGAACTTGCTAATGGTTCAGCAACTGGAAATGTTTACGATGGAGATTTAATCGAGCTTGGGTTCTTCGATACTGATGCCACCAACAACGGAAGCTACACTCCAAACGAAAGCTCAGATTATTTTAAAGGAATCTGGACGCCATTAACCTCGAAAACGACCATCGGTAGAGATTGGAGTGGTACAACGGTTGCTGAAGGAGAGTTTTACTTTCGAACTAAATTTCAATTGGATGGTGGAAACGCCAATAATTCGGTAAATAATTACTCACTTTCCAATATCGGGAGTAACGCATTGGATAATGATTATCTCGGAGATAGTTCGAGTAACCCCAACTCACATGAAGACAGATTAAATGCCCTTACCGCAAATACTGTTTTAGGCATCAGGTTTTATGATATCGACACTTCGAGCTCAGCTGATGGTGGGGGAGGTTTAACTAAGGCCACCAACGGATCTACTCGTTACAATACTATCATGAATCCCAATTGGACTTGGGATGGCGGAGAATTTATCTCTCTCCATACAACGAATGGTTCGGCAATCGATTCAAACATGGTTTTTGAATTTGATAACACTAGTGCCAACGCTGGTTCAAAGGTAGGAACTTCAGACGCCGCTATTAATTCAAATACAGATTTTGTCGCTACCGTTACTTACTTTGATGGGGACGAAACTATCAATGTTGGAGATTCGGGTGGAATTGGATCATCGGTGTTCAGTGGTTTTAACGGAACAGGTAAACTTTATGGTGGTCAGGATGCAAATGTTGTTACCCTGCATGCTCAGTCTGGAAATACAGGTAGTAGTGCATATGATTTCGATGGAGACTTTTATCGTGCTTCATCAGGAACAGATTCAACGGATTTAACTTTAATTAAGTCAGGTACAGGAGATCAAATCTTAAGTGGAAATATATTTCTTGCCGATTCAGATAATGCCGCTGCCAGTGGTGGTTTGAATCTGACCGCGGGAAACTTGATCTTGAAACCCGCATCAGGCAAATCCCAAACAGTTGAATATATTACTGGTGCTGGTGGATTAAAACTTGATAATTCTGGAATCAATAACGGTACTATTGTTACACTTGGATTTGCTAACCAAACATCTTCCACCTTCTCTGGTGCTATCGTTTTAGACGGAAATGGAGCGGCAGG
>Ga0209632_10006293_pt1 | contig 10067 bp, 2 predicted proteins | sample COG_10_FD_184754 | JGI IMG/M metagenome (GOLD analysis project Ga0209632, IMG submission 184754) | Pelagic Microbial community sample from North Sea - COGITO 998_met_10 (SPAdes) (version 2) | ecosystem: Environmental > Aquatic > Marine > Neritic zone/Coastal water | place: Helgoland, sampling...
TACTAAACTAGACTTTTTATATCCATCGGCAAGAATTTCCTCCAACTGTGGATTGGTCTCAATAAGTGGACTGTAAGGAACTAAACCTGACCCAGTCGACTTAGTAATTATAAATTTCCCTTTTTGATCAGATAAACCCCAACTGATGCTGGGTTTACCGTCGGTATATCTAGCTCCACCCTGTAAATCTGCGTGCCCGACATAGGAAAAATCAGCCTTTTGTAATGATTGAAGGATTCCCAATGTAAATTTAGCTTCAGTAAAGTAATCCCTAACTCCAACCTGATTATAAAACGCACTGAGTTTAGCAGAGAGTTCAGCATTCAACTTTTTATCCATCCAATCCGTAGGACGAATCTTGATTTTGACTAAATTCACCAGACTTTCATAGTCTGTAAGAAGTTGATTACTCAATGCAACTCCCCAAGACGCGGGTTTATTTTTCATTAATTCAACAATTTCACGGTGTAGGTAAGCTTTCAACAAGGGAGATATTGTTTTTTCTGCGATAACCACTTCGAGCATTTCCATAAGCGGTCCAGGTATACTTTTGGAGTTTGGATCAAGCCTGCGTTCAATCTGTCTTTGAAGAAAAGTTGACTCCAAGCTTATTTCACCCTCATCTACGGCAAGTCCCTTTGAACCCCCACCAAATACAGTAGATTGAAATTCTCTTCCCTCAACCTTTCCGTTCCAGTGAAATTCACCAATTTGTAATCGAGTTGTTATAGGATTTGCAATGGGTTGGCCTTGTTCATCAAATTTTTTTGAAACCTCTTCCTCTTTAACGGGACCATAAGCATAAAGTTCCATCATAGGCTTCTTTCGGGTAGAATATACTCCTGGCTGACTTGTTTGTTGCGGTATACATTCCACTAGTTTGTAGCTCCATATATTTCGAAGGTCTGGACGGGAAAGCATAGCCATAATGTAATCATATTCTTGCCGTGAGTCATTGGGATGTAGACTAATCTCACCTGATTCAACTTTTTCCCATATCTCAACAGGACCGTTCACAAAAAGTTTGCTTCTTAATTCACCATCATCATTGGAAAATTTTTTGCGGTGAGAAAGAACCGTTTTAATAAAATCCCCCTTGGATTGGTCTAATGCTTCATTGCTCAATAGTTTTTCCAAAGCAGCAAAATAGTCAGGTAGATTTCTCACTGAAGCTAATTCCTCTTCAACTTCTCCTAATTCTCCAAGGGCAGAGATAGATTCTTTCTGTAATTTGACCAGTTCTTTAAATTCTCTCTCCTGCGTAGATGACATACGCTTTTGTTCAGTTGAGCTTTGATTTAATTCGCTTATTTTAGCCAACGCATCTGACATAGATCTAAGAAAACCCAACTTTTCATCCGGAGTCTTGCTTTGCTTACTCTTGACAAAAAGATTATTCGCCTGATCTAAATATTCATCGTAGGAAGATCCCGATTTATTTTCCACCTCTTTAGAATAACCTTTCCAAGTCTGCTTTAGCTGCCTTACTGCGTCACGAACCTCTCTGTAATCATTAGGGTCTATGGCATCAGAACCAGAAAAACTACGAGTCTCATTGTCAATTTCGTCAAGGTACTTTTCTTGGGCCAAAATCCCATGATCTTCTTCTCCTGTTTCCCTAAAAGTTTTCCAGGCTTTTAAAACTTTGTCATCGAATGCAAGAACCTCTCTTCTTAATTTTTCAAATCGTTCGGATTTCCGATCATTCGTATCTTCAATTCGTGCCAAAGAAGCAGCTATTTCCTGAAGTTTATCCAAGACATTTTTGTTTTCTTGAAAACGATAATAATCAACATCTGTCAAAGGTATAGGTTCGCCACTATCATCTTTTCTGACCCGTGGGGGACTTTCAAATCTCTCCAAAAACCTCTTGGCGTCACGGACTTGAAAATCGGGGTCACCGCCAATATCTTCCAGTATTTTGTCGCACATTGAACCAACTATTACTCCGCGTTTTCGCTCAATATCCTCAGTTTTAAGAATGGGTAACAGTGCTTTGTCCTGTGTCTTCAAAAGAAATTCTTCCTGACTATCAGATACTAAGTTAGTTTCCGCATCGATAAATATTTTTTTAACAGCTTGATCAACATGCTTCCTCACCTCAATATCATCTAAATAATCTCGGTGATTACCAATAAAGGCATTTAGCTTATCCCACTGTTGACTGGGATTAGGTACCTCTAAAACTGCTTCGGCAGCTGAGCGAGCATCCCAAAAGCCTTTCAACCACCACAAACCGGCAACAGAACCAATTGCCACAAGCACAAAAGCGAAGACACCAGCCATCCAAATTCGTTTTGTTCTGCCTCTCAATCGAAGTATACGACTTTTAACATGCGACTCCGCTTTTTGCAGGTCCATCATGATTTCAGGTGCGAGCGACTTACCTAAATCTTGAAAATCTTGCTTGTATTTACGCAGCTCATTTTGTTCTTCCAAATAAACCTCTAAGGATTTACCCCCAAGTGCGTCGGCTTGTTGCATTTCAGCAAGACGATTTTTAAAGCGGGAGACCATTGACTCTAGCTCAAGTTCGGATTTTGCTTCCTCTGCTAACTCCTCAGCCCATTCCTTATACTCATTATAGACATTAATATCATCGGAGTCCAAGTCACCTTCCAGACCATGTTCCTGAGCTAAATTAAAAAATTCACCGATCAATGCAAGTGAACCCTTCCAGTCATCAGTAGCACGAAAAGAAGCTATTTCGACCAGTATTTGCTCGAGCCTTGCTTTTGCATTTCTGCGATCAACTGCGTCTCTAACGGCCAATGCATTTTCCCATTCCTCACCTTTGGGCATCACCACCCAGTCAGTGTCCTCAATATCAATAATCAGATCAAGAAACTCGGCTTCCCGACCAGCTGTGATCAAACTTGAAAGTTCTTTGATTTTATCCTCTAAAATTTTGACGCTTAGCTGTCCAAAATGCCTCTTCGCTGACCCGTGATCTGGGTTAGCCTTCAAGATCATTTTAAGTATCTTAAAGGTCTTTTCCTGATCTCTACTTCGTGCAGCTGTACGATATTCACGAAAAAGCGGACTATCTTCAGTGATTTCCTTATCGTACAACCCATTAAGCAAATCTACATGTTCATCCGCCCAAGTAGGTCCGGTGTACAACCCTTTTTCATCACAAATATTTCTCCACTTTGAATCGTTGGAAAAAGAAAGCTTTTCCATCAATGTCAAAACATCAGGTGGTTGTTCAGCTAATTCACGGGCAGCAAAGTCTTTTCCAGAACGGATTAAAGTCACACAATGTTCCAACCTCTCATCAATTTGCGTCCTAAACTTTGCATACTCTTTAGCCAAAGCATGGAATACGGGGTCTGTTGTCCCTTCCTCGCGAAGAGATTTTTCGATTCGATCAATAAGCCTATCTATATTCACAACGATTTACTAAAATGATTAAGAAGTTAAATACCAAAGAAATTATAAGTTCGTAGGAGGGGCAAGCCGTAAAAAATCTGATTCCTTAACCCAATCTCCATTTGGGTTCTTTTTATAAATGGCCAAGGTCCATGGTATGTCTGAAATTACTTTTTTAATGTGGCTAGCAACATCAATGGGTTGAGACTGTATAACTTCATTCTGTTTCGTTAAAAAGATTTTGTTTATTTTATCATAATAATTTGCATATTTTTTTTGCAGATTAATATTTTTTATCTCCCTTTTAAAAATTTCGTTTTCCCCCGGTTTCTCAATAGTCGAAATAGCAGATTCAAGAGTCTTTAAATTAAGATTACTTTCAGCCAGTTCAATTAATTGTTTTTCGTAATTTGTTTTATAGTTTTTGAATAACTCATTCAATTTAGGTTGAGTCTGAGCTAAATTGGCTATTTCCTTAATTAGTAATTTGTATGCTTTACCTGTGGACAATAAATTGGAACGAACTTGCTTTAAATCAACCCCTAACGCTTTCTCAGTCTGAATGGTTAAATTTAAAAACTCAAAAAGTAATTTAATATCCACAGAAGCTTGTTCATGGTTGTAGGTGAAATTCTTATTTATTTTATCTGCTAGATAAATATCAAGTTCGTCAGATAGCTTCGACCAGTAAGAAAATAACCTCTCTGAACTCAAAGCTAAATCTGGGGTATTATAAGTTAAATCAAGTTCGCCTTTTAAATTGTTAAAACGAACCTCATCCCATCCAAATCGGGATTTAATAAAGTTTATTGGCAAATTAAAAACATAAGAAGAAAAGGATGAACTAGGTTGGTAAACTAATAATTCCTTAAGTACGAATCCATATTCTACTAATCGTTCATAAACCTCGGGTTCAGGAAAAGTGGCATACTTTTTTGACTTTTCTTCAACCTTAATTTTGTCCTTAAGAAAACTCTCATAAGTTGGTTGAAAATAAGTAAGGTCAATATTGACCTTTGAAATAAATGAATTCTTCTCATCGAGTTGTACGAGAACCTTGGGGAATTTGATCGACTTGCTTTGAGGATTTACAAGCTTCGTCCATTTAACAAAGTCATCTGTTCCGGGTGAATCAAAAAAAACTTTAGTTAGATCAGGTGAGGCATTTAGCACTGAAAATGCCAAGTTGTAGTCATCTCCCTCAGGATAAAGAAATTGAAAGTTATCAACTGATAATGTATTCTGTGATAAAGAAAGTTCCTTTCTGGAAAGGGAATAGGATGGAATCATTTCTGGTTGAGTACCTAAGCCATGGTGCTTATTTGATAACAAGAACAAATCCAGACATTGCCCTTTTTCATCTGGAAGGGGGAATCGAATTAATGCCCCTTGGATTATAGATTTCAAAGCAAGGGCTAAATCATAGGTAATTACAACACTTTCAGTTTTATTAGATATTTCAAAATCAAAAGAATAATTCTTCCCCGATTTTAATGATACAATAATGGTTTCACCCTTCTCTAATGGATGATCCCTTGCTTCAAATGCAAACTCCTTAATATTTTGCTCATTTTCAAAATGTTTTTGTTTAAATATTTCTCCTCTTTCGTATTCAGACATCCAAATAACTGGAGTATCTTCCATGTTCAAATACTTGGAAAAATAAGTAAAGAGCAGGCTTGATAATTCAGGGTTATTGAAAGTCAGGGATGATTTCGAACTATCAATTTGCCATTCTCCTGATTTTTTTTCTCCAGGAACCCAAAGAAGATACTTCTTTTGGGATATCAATGATGATGGAGAAAAATTTTGCTCTTCTACAATATTTTTTTTGGGTTCTGGTAACTTGTAATCAATGAATGTAATTTTACTCTCATCCTCACTCAAAATATATTCCAAATCGACCCCGCGCTCATCGTTTAATAAGAAATTATGAAGTTTTTTAATATCTTCTTTTTCCTCCTCTCTAAAAGTATACGGCACCGTCCTGGTTCCGCTTACTCGCAATAGAATTCTTTTTTGATCTTCTTCAAACGCTTCTGGAGTGGAACCTTTTAACTGTGAAAGTGTTCTGATCTTGCCTTTGGGTTTAATCGGTTTTTCAACAGTTGCTTGAACGGGAACATCTCCAGAAAGTTTAAACGGTTCAATAAAAACAACACGAGAATCTTCGAACCTTAAATTAAGGGGAATCCTTTCTCCTGCTTCTATTGCTTCCGCCAATTTCTCAATCCTCGCAAGACCCTCATTATTTGTACGGCGCAAATCATAGTGGTATTGTTGATCTTCGATGTTAAAAGATACCCTATTCTTTGATTTGTCCAAAATTAAAGATTCGGCATCATCGATAATTATTTTTTTAGCATTCCCACGTACATTTGGCGGGGGAGCTTTGGACAATTTATCAAAAGTGATTTTTCCTTTTTTTTCTGTAAGAACCACTTCAATTTCCTCACCTTCCTCAGTATTATCGAGGACTTTTTCAAAAAAAACTTTTTCTTCATCGTCAATTGTGACTTTTAAGGGATCACGAGCACCGACATCAACTTTCACCCAATCCAAAAAGCGGTCTTTTTTTATAATCTTCAGGTATTCAACTTGATTGAGTTGAGCAAATGCACCCGGTATAACAGATTTATTATCAGTTACTTCCTCAATCGGTTGATCATCATTCGGTGTTTGCGCCTTATCGCTTGTACCATCAGGCACATCCTTATTAAACCAATCACCCAAGTTATAAGCCAACCCAACGATTAAGGCACCGAGCAAACATAAAGCAGTGGAAATCACCGCTAATTGGATCAACCAAGGTCTCTTCTTTTTTTCTTTTTTTGTTGATGCTTCCTGAGCCTTAACGCTCGAACCACTTGGAGCAGCACTCAAGTACGCTGAACTGGTACCCTTAATTTGCTGAACTTGTTGCTCACTCAATGGAGAACGGGTATTTGAAGAAACTCCCTTTTTAACCCTTTTGGAAGGTGGAGCAGTCGGTCCCTTGCGAGCAATATGAGCAAGAGATACATCAGATTGATCAGAAAAAGAACTAGATGACCAATTCTGCAAATCTATATAATTCCTTAGCCCGCCCTGCTTTAACCGTTCCCCAATAGGCTGCCCCTCTATCCCTATCCAAGCAAATGCCTTCGTGTCATCATTCCCTTGTAAAAATGTGGTAAAGGAATAGTCCCACGCATCCAAAGAAATTTTCAACAAGGCAGATGACTCAGCAAAAAGTTGCATTAAGTGTTCAGCTTTTGCGGGGGCATTCTCTAAAACGATTGGCTTAACTACTCCGGGCGAAACTAAAACAGCTGCATTACCGGGGTCATTTGTAAAACTTAACCAGTTTTTACAGGGAACTAATCCAGTTGACTTAAAACCCGTTAAAGTAACTTCTTCACCCGGAGTAAGATACCTCGGACCTTCTTCCCATTTTCTTTTCCACCCATTCCAATTCAAAAAGATTTCAGCAGGTGATGGACAGGTGGCAATTTCAAAGCCGTCAAGAATAAGATGATGAGCAAGGTAATTGGTCCTGTTTGTGTAATCCATACCGGCATCACAAATCTTGGTAAGAACAAAAAACTCTTCCGAACCTAGAGCAATTTTTCTATAGACAGAAATATCTACCCGGTTACCCCCAATCTGTTGACCGAAGTCATAGACACTTAGACGCTCAAGTTCGCGAACTAATCTTTGACGTAAATCCTTATGCCTGGCAACAGTGCAATATCCAGAACGCCCCGGTTCTAATCCCTGTGGAGTACTCGTAAATATTAATTGCTGTGCCATGTAAGGAGACCTACCCCTTAAGAATTATTTACCGTGGGAAGTAACTCTGGTTCAACATGATGAAGCATCCAAAGAGTCGGTACTTCAACCATTACAGGATCCAACTTATCGGGGTCAGGAGCAATAAAGCTCTGGCCATCTACTTCTAAGCGCTCAGGGCTGTGCCCAAATGGGCTAACCGGGAAATACCTAACATTTTTCGAGAGAGCTTCTGAGTTTGCAACTATGGAAGGATGCATATCCATAAGAAACTCCCTGAGAATTTCCGAATTCTTTTCTACTATTTCCAAATCTAATTGCTTATCTTTAACAGGCCAAAGGATTCTCTCCCAATCCAATTGATCTTTAAGAATATCGCATTTGCCAATCATAACTGCCAAAGGAACATCAATTTTATCTGCAATACTAATGTTCTGATTTTGCTTAACCCTTATTTCAAGCTCAGCCATAATCACATCTTGCTGATCCAACCTTTTCCCCATTCCATCCATCCCAAACTGTGGGTCTTTATGTCCACGCAGTGCTCTTCTAAATTCAGGGCTAGCTATCGGATCAAAAAGGAAAAAGATACCTGCAGAACTTGCTACATGCAATGTTCCGGGACTTTCATCGTTGGCAATTCCAGGTTCAAAATGTTCGCCTGCATTATCATAAAAGATAACAGAGCAATCATGACCTGTTCCGCGAGGGTCCGACAAACTAAAAACAAAAGGACGAGGCAATGCAACAACCCTATCATGCCTATGCAATCGCTCGTACATTTCGCCCTCCAACTGAGTCTTAATAAGCATGGCATCCGCCGAACTGCTTCCTGCAAATAAGCGGTTTTTCATCGAATTCAGAATAGCATTACAACTTGGGTCTGCATCACGAAATGCAATTCCAAATTCACGAAAGAGTGTACGTTGTAATTGTCGAACCAAGACACTCAAATAATAAGATTTACCCGCACTTGGTGCACCAACAATTGAAAAAATATGGTGGGCTACATCCATAAAGCCAGGAGGTAACTTGCGATGACAATGCGGACAGGCGACATCAGTTGTGGGCAATCCCATTGCATCCATTGCCTGACCTTTCGAATTAAATTCAGTGGGAACGAAGCGCAGCATTGCATCCTCTCCCAACTTTCGATCTCCGCGCAAATCTTCGTGAACAGCAATACTAAGTACATCAGCTCGGTCAAACTTCAACCAACAGGTAGGACATGTAAACTCACCTCGGTCCGGGTCAATAACAACTTCCTCCTGATAAATTTCCTCCTCCTCTTCCTCCTCTTCAGGGGGTTGTAATAAATCAATTAAGTGAACAACCCAAAAAGGCACATCTAATCCAACCGGCTTAATTGCACATTCCGAAATATCAGCTCCAAACTCTTGTATTTTTTCCAATACCTCATACCTGCTACACTGGACATAATCAGTGCCAGAACGACCGTTGCATAAAATCCATTGGCCCTTTTGAATCTGATCCGCCCAGGACTTTGGGTCTTTGCCAGCAAATACGACTAGGGGGTATCCCATAAATTGAAGAGTACAAACCTCGTCATCTTCCACATTGAATGGTTCCGCAAATGGACCACCATTTACCAATAGTCTCTCATCACCCTTTTTATTTGGTACAATCCGAAAAGCACTGCCTGATTTTTTTACCATACATGCGCCCTCCCATCCTTCTCCTGCAGGCACCTGCCAATCAGCATTACCCATACATCCAACAATGAAGGGAAATTTATCTAGCATCCGAAACTGTCCTTCTAAACAGTCAAAGATTCCTATTGTGCTTTTTTTACCGAGCATAGTAGCATAATTGATTATAAATAGTTAATAAAAGAGGATATCGATTGGTTTGAATGATATTCTGTTTAATCATCTTATGGCAAAACAAATTTATTATACTTCCTTTCGATCCAATCCAAGCGGGTTGTCTCTCCTTAATTCTTCAGGAAGGAAGTCATCCGGAAAACCTTGATAACATACTGGACGAGCAAACCTAAGAATTGCACCGGTTCCAACTGATGTGGAACGACTGTCTGTCGTCGCAGGATAAGGACCGCCATGAACAATCGATTCACAAACCTCAACCCCGGTTGGAAACTGATTAAAAAGTAATCTCCCTGCCTTGGTTTCCAATATTTCAACTAATCGCCGATGAACACTTAAGCTTTTTTCAGATCCGAAAAGACTAGCCGTTAACTGACCTTCGAGTTGTGTTATAACTTTTTCTAAGTCATCGTCATTTTTATATGATACTAGCATAGTGGCTGGACCAAAGATTTCATTTTTTAATTCTGGAACTTGGAGAAAATTAGAAACTCCAGTTGCCAAAACAGTTGAACCGGCGTGGCAGGTTTTAGGTCCTAACACATTTTCGGAACCACAGAGAACTTCGACCCCTTCCAGTTTGGCCATCATTTCAAAATTCTCCAGATAGGAATCACGAATTCCCTTATGTAACATCGGAGCCGGTGCAAAAGCCTTCATCTTTTCTACGAATGCCTTACGAAAGGATTCACCGGCATCACTATCAGGATAAAAAACAACCCCAGGGTTTGTACAAAATTGTCCCACACCCAAAGTTGCCGAATTGAATAAACCCACAGCAATTTGTTCCATTTCAGACTTCTCTGTATCAGGCAGTAGAAATACAGGATTTATACTACTCATTTCCGCAAATACCGGAATGGGTTCGGTGCGTTGACTGGCGAGATCAAAGATAGCACGGCCTCCTGATCTCGAGCCCGTAAATCCGATTGCTTTTATTGCAGGATGTCGGACAACTCCCTGACCAACGGTTCGACCATCCCCAAAAAGAAGTGAAAATGCTCCTTCCGGTAATCCACAATCTTTTACCGATTGCGAAATAATTTCTCCAATAAGTAATGCCGTACCTGGGTGAGCGTG
>Ga0209632_10006308_pt1 | contig 10049 bp, 7 predicted proteins | sample COG_10_FD_184754 | JGI IMG/M metagenome (GOLD analysis project Ga0209632, IMG submission 184754) | Pelagic Microbial community sample from North Sea - COGITO 998_met_10 (SPAdes) (version 2) | ecosystem: Environmental > Aquatic > Marine > Neritic zone/Coastal water | place: Helgoland, sampling...
ACGAGAAATAGTGAGTTTTTCGCTATTGAAAATTGCATCATTTAAAATATCCAAGTTTTTATTGGGGAATTTCAATCCTCCTGCTTTATCGAAAGCTAATTTAACTTTATTGAAATTTAACTGTAACCTTTCTTGAGTTACTTCTCCTCTTTGTAATAGTGCTTTTACAAACTTTGATAGCCTATGATTTGCTTTTTGATGAACATTATCGCTGCATTGTAGCATAAAGGTTTCAAATTCTATCCACTGATCAAATTTAAAAATATGGTTAACGCTTTTTAGTTCTAACATTTCAGATCTTGTTAAAAATAAAAATTCTTCCATGTTACAATTTAAAGATTGAGCATTCCTAGGATAAAAATGCTTTGCGAGTGATATAGATTGAAAGTGTCCATTATGATAGGCTTTGACTTTAAGCGGATGGTAAGGGTACATATCAGAATTGTGTTCATCAAAAAATTCATTGGCTCTTTTATTTTGTGATCTTTCGTTTACCGACTTATCGTAACCCGCAGCATTCGAATCACTAGATCTTCCACCAAAGCCTAAATACCAATCAAGAAAATGATATTGGCCATTGTCTAACTGGTTTAGCATAAGCAAAGGAGTAGTTAGGTCAATAGCTAGTGGCCAAAAAAGCCTGCCAGTTAATGATCTTACTTTTTCTCCCAGTTCTCTAGAGTAACAAAAGCGCGTGGATTCAGGGAATAAATTTCTGTCGAAATTTGCATATCTGCTTATCAGTCCTTTAATATCTACCCGTTGGCAAGTAAAACTTGGAATGCCTTGACAAAGGATGTGATTTTTAAACTCTGCGTCGGGCCAATCCTCATGATAGAAAAGACCTACCTTCCAAGATAACAAACAACTATTCTGCTTCTTAATAGTCTCTTCAAGGATATTTAGTATGTTAATGTCTACTCCATCATCATCACAACAAATAATTACGAATTCACCTGTTCCTTGTTTGGACATCCAATCCCAATGATCGCAAAGCCCCATCCTTTTATCATGATAATGGTATTGTATTTTCCGACTGTGTGAAAATTCCTCAACAATATTTCTTGTTTCGATGGTGGAATTGTTATCAGATATTATTATTTCATAATCTTGGTGATTCAAGTTTACAAGAGATGTAAGGGTAGACCTTAGTAGATTAGGTCGATTACAAGTAGGGACCAAGATAGAAAATTTCATATTGATAAAATGAAACTTAGTTAATAGGGCCCATCTTCATCTTAACTATTTCCCTTAGTTTTTGATCGGGATGATTGTGTAAATATTGAGAACTCTCTAAACCTAGTGAACTCCAATCTGGCATGCTTCCTAAACTATAGCAATAAAAGATTGTTCTTCTCGTATTTCCACTTATGTTACATAAACCCCCATGCTGAAGGGCTTCAGTAAATAAAATTAAGTCACCAGGTTGTGCTGGTAAAGGGAGAATAGAGGGATGTTTCTCCGCAGGTCCTAGATTAAATTCACTTTCAAAATTTGATTTATGGGAACCCGGGACGACACAAAAACAACCATCATCGACATCATGATTCTCTAGAGGAATTACTGCTTTCGTTAGGGAAGAAAAAATTTGATCATTACGACAAATATAAGTCGCCTTTGGATGGATAGGGAATCCTCCCATATGCAAATGGGTTGAGCTATATTTATTATGTGTTAGTGCGTAGGAGTGATTAAACCTGTAAAACCCAGATGTTGTCTTAGATATAAACTCTACGATTCCAGGGTCGGCTATGATTGAAGCAAAATTATCATTAATTTCTGCAATGTTAGATAAATACAAGGAATTTTCTGTTCTCGGTTTTCCTAAGCAAACACCATTTGGAAAGGAGTCACAATTTTCAATTTTTTTAAGATCGATAAGTAGGTTATTTATAAAATCAATTTTAAAGTAATTCTTAATTATAATGTAACCATTAAGATCGAATAAATATTTAGTTTTGGTATTCCATATTTTCATAATATTGTTAAGGAAATCTATTCTCCGCTACTTATTGTTATAATACTTCCAGATATTGATTTCATTTCATCGGAACTTATATGAGTGCACATTTGGGCAACTTCATAAGGATCTACAAATTTACCTGTGGGAATAAGTTTTTTTCTTTTATTTAGAGTGTGCTTAGAGTATCCATCAAGATTATGTGATTGCCCACCATTCATAAGACCAACTCTAATTATATTTATTCTTATGTGTTTATTTGCAGCAATTTTGCTTAATCCTAGCATAAATGATTCAGAAGCCGCTTTTGCAGCAGTGTAATGAAAACCGTTTACACCTCCATTGTATTTTACGGAATTTGAGCTTATAAAAATTATCGATGAATTAGGATTTAATAGATCAAATACCTCTTTAATTATTTCCATAGGAGCTATGAAATTAAGTGCAATAGAAGATTCAAAAAGGCTAACATCTGATTCCCAAAAGTTTTTGAATATTAGAGCGGAGCCAGCATTCAATATTAACACATCAATCTTAGAGTTTAAATTTCTAATCTTCTCAATAAATTTTTTTCTCGATTTTCTTTTACCTAAGTCAGATTGTATTTTAATTGCTGAATTAAAAGGATTTAAATTTTGAAAATTTCGATTATATTGTAAGATTAGCTTGTTGTTGTCATTGTTGAATGATTTTGAAATTTCATTTCCCAAGTAACCCGACGCTCCTGTAACGATTATGTTTTTTTTTCGGATCATTGATTCTTTAAAATAAACTTCACCGCTTTAAGTAGATTAAATTCAGAAGTGATCTTTAGAAACTTGATATTAGCTTTTTGTGCGGCCTCATGGTCTCTATCATCGTCGCCCAAAAACCAAGACTCCGTTAAGTTTAGACAAAATTCTTTTTGTGCCTGGAAAAACATACCTGGTTGTGGTTTGCGGCAGAAACAATTGTCATCCCAGTGATGAGGACAAAAATAAATTTTTTGAACTTTTGCTCCTATTTTACAGATTTCGTTGACCATTTTATTATTAATCGACTGGAGGTCATTAATTGTAAATTTGTTTCTGGCAATACCTGCTTGGTTTGTAACGACGAATATTTGAAACTTTTGTTTGTCTAGTATTCTTATGGCTTCTAATGAGCCTTTTAACCAAATAAATTCGTTTGGAGTCGTAATGTACTCTCCTTGAGGAGCTTTCTTATTTATGACACCATCTCGGTCTAGAAATATTGTTTTAATATTTTTCAAATATTGAGAGGTAGACGGAAATCTACTAGGTGTCCCAACGCCATAGTAGCGGTGATCTGTTACAAAAGAATATAATAGTTTTTTGGAGATCAAATTCTGAAAAACTTTTTCTTCGTATGGAATATTCATACCATTTAAAATATTAAACGCACTTTTATTAAAAATGGAATACCCTATTTCTACGCCATTTAATCCAACGGTATTTCTTGCTTTGGAGTATTTAGTAATTAAGCAATCTTGATTTATTGATACATTACTCTTCGAGTAATTGTCAGCATTTCTGTACACTGTGATTTGTCCATGCTTTTGATTTTTATTGAATTCGTCCCACATCTTGTTGAGCGGCAAAGGACATATGTTATCAGAATAACAAAGTAGGAAAGAATCAGATTTGATTAACTTTAATGCGTTCCAAATTCGTAATCCTGTCATGAAATTATCATCACCAATGGAGTAAGTGATTTTACAAGAAAAATTGGTCCCATCTCCAAAGTAGTCAATAATTATTTGATGCAAATAACCAACGGCAATTACAATATTTAAAAATCCATTTTTCACTAAATCTGTAATCAGAAACTCTAAAAATGGTCTGTTATTAATAGGAACCATTGGTTTTGGTATGCTATTAGTAAGGGGGAGTAACCTGGTGCCTTTGCCTCCAGCTAAAATTAAAGCAGTTTTTAGCATTAACCCTTAAATATCGGTAAGTCTAGCTTACTTTTTGAATCAAAAGCAGAATAATTATTAACTAGATCGGTTATATTAGACTTACTGAGTTTTAATTTATTATAGGAGTTATTATTAATGAACTTGTTACCAATATCTTCATTTCCATTCAAAATATAGAGGATTCCAAGTAGTAAGTATGACTGATATTGAAAATCAGAAACACACGGATTCTTAGAAAAATATAGTGGATCTATTGAACACAGATTATTTAATTTTTTTAATGATGCTGTTGTCTTATTTTCTATTAGGTCAATTAATATAAAAATAAAGTAAAAGGAATGGAATGTAGAATGTATTTCAGGCATACTTTGCGCAATCGACTTAGTTCTTAGTTGTATAAATATTTTATTTAATAAAAATCTGTTATTCCTGATGAAGGAGAAGTAAAGCAAAGAAACTAAACTCCAGAAATTAAATGATGAAATATCAACTTTATCTAGTTCATCATTTAAATTAAGATAAATAAGGTACTTTGATAAACTGCAAAATTGTGTTTCGCGATCTGGATCATTCATTGATGGAAAGGAAAGTTGCATGTAAGCCAAACACTTCAACTTGTTAAATGTACTAATGTACATCTCGGATCTCGGTTTATGAAATCCTTGAGGAATAGAATTACCATCTTGAGTTCCTAAGATGATATAATTTAATATTGTATTATCTAACAATTTTAATTCGTTAATTACAGGATTATTTTTAATCAAATTAATATCATAAATATCTAAGTATCCTAGAATATAAAATATTCGAAGTAGCTTCTTATTACAGATAAACTTTAAATGTTGAATGTTTTGAACTATAGAATCATGAATGAAAGGAAAGTAATCAATATGGTTCTGCTTAATATCATGCAGTAAGATTGATAATTGATTCAATTTTAGATTGCACAATGTGTGGATTAAATAATCAAATGTAAAATCATAATTACTTTCAATTTTAGAGATAATATAATTTAAATCGAATGTTTGAGATAACTCTAAAAAGCTATAGTCTCCAATTTTTGAAAAGTAAATATCGCTTGTCTGGTTGACTGTTTTTCTCGGTATTAAAGTTTTGTTTTTCCTGTGTTGTGTAACGAATATTTCAATTGATTTTCTTAACGAAAAATTAGAATGCAAAATTGTTGATTCAATGGGGTTAATTGACACGCCGTTCAGAAATAAAGTAACAGGACAGTGTGGAGTCTCTGTTTTTAAAAAATGAAATCCTTTATCGTATCTATGTGCGAAAATAATAATCTCATTGTTGAGTAATTCGCAATTTAGAGAAGTTATAATTCTTTTGGATTCTGACAAATAGTTTTGCAGTACCTCAATATTTTCTACTGAATTGATATCGACTATGTTAATATTCAGCATGTTTTTGATTGATTCAATAATTTTAGTTTCAACTTTGCTTAAACCATCAGTAATAAAGAGGTAATCATGTGTTGCGTTCTCGTCGTTTTTCTTAAGATCTAAGTTTAAAAGTATAACTTTCTCATCCCAATATTTGTATTCTTCTTCTTCCAGTAAATATTTTAAATGTTTTAATTTAATATTAGTTATAATTTTATCTATTCCTTCTTTTTTGTACCAATTAAGGATGTCTTTTATATCTCCAGTTGTTTTCGATGTAATTAGACCAAATTTAGATACATTACTTTTAGTTTTAAAAGGGATGCAAATTTCTGATTTCTTAATCGATAAAACATTATTTAAAAATCTTAAGTAACTATTATTCATTTTTGTAATTTTTAGATTTATATTAAAAAGAATTATAGTATTATATATTGAAACAAAACCATAGCATCGTAATGACCACAATTAAAGACTCGTTTCCTCGTGAAATTAGTTTTCATAGATAGAATGGGATTCGATTGGTGATTTCTTTCGGATACGCGATTCGTACTGTTTGTCGAGGAATGAGATTCTGCCCAAAATAGATTCTTCCGAAACATGATTGATACCAGCGAATTCACGCCTCTTTTTTTCTTTTGGATGAATTTGGTTTAGAATAATGTAACACCATTTAAGCCGGATAATTCGATCAATAATAGGCACTCTTTGGTAAAAAAAATCTCTATGCTTTGGCGGTATCAAGCCTGCGAGAGCCTCTCTCATTATAATATATAATTCGTAAGGAGCTGACCGACGTGGTTGGGCAAAAAAATCAGCAAGAGTCTTTGCTGGATCATCCCAACCTGCATACTCGAAATCGATGAAGTGGCATTCTCCTTTGTCATCAATTAGAATATTGTGCAAGCCGAAGTCGGACGGAGAAAGGATTCTTTCATCCTCGCTAATTAAAGTGTTGAATTCCGAGTGTGAAATTAGTTGCTCGGCTAATGTCTGATATTTTTCTTCAAGGGTAGTGGTGACCAAATGATTCAAGGCGGGTGATAACTCATCGGGTTGCCCCAAGGCAAAGCTCATCCAGGCGTCCCTTCTTGATTGGAGTAGCTCAATATGCTCTCGAAAGGAAAAAGCGGCTTCGGATGCATAGGGAAGGTTCGTGTCTTCCTTTTTGAGTTCTTGTATCTTTACTATGAAATCAATACAATCATACCAAACTTTACTGGGAACGATTTCCATTTGATCAGCATTCAGTCCACCGATCCAACTGTGAACTGCAATGCCATTATTTTCATCCTTGCTTTCGAGTAGTGGGATATTGGGACACCCGATGGCATTCAATGCTTCCAGGAAATCACTTTCGCTCTTGAGTCGGTCTCTTGAATCATTCTTGTCACGATAATAGACTTTGCCCAGCAACCGAGTTTTATCCTGCAGAATTATTTCGTAGGTTCTGTTGTTTGCACCTCCACCAAGTGGGATTAATGAATCACCACAGATGTTATGCATGTCCCCAAGCAATTCATCAAAGGCCTCCGTATGCTCATTTATCGGGAGCGTTTCCCAAATTTGTTTTTTCGGTAGTTTTCTTGCTCGGAAATCCGTCTTCTTGATTGATTCAATTTGGATGAGAACCTGTGACCAATCGAGGGCGTATGGCAGGGAATCATGCCTGCTGCCAAATAAAAGAGGATTAGTGGATATAGGAAAATTCTTATGTTGAAGCACAGAGGAAAGGTCATCGATGAAAACATCACAATCCTCCTCGTTAATTCGGAATATCTTACTTTCCGAAGTGGTTTCATAAAAGCATTGAGAGGGGGCAAGCATTTCTTCAGAAATAATACGGTGTTCCTTGAGCCATTCGAGAGCAACTAAATGCAGATTAGTAGGCTTGCCAACTGCCGGGTAACGAGTGCGATGACTGATGATAACTACTTGCCAAGTCCTAGAAAGGCATTCTTTGAGAAATGAAAAAAAACCTTCGTAGGGTAGGGCATCACTCATCCTGGATCCATAAACTTCACCTTGCAGTTTGGTCCAATCAAGGTTTCCCCTTGGTTTTTTCTTTAATGCTTTCCGGACACTTATTTTGGGAGTTTCGTAATCTTCCAAAATAATCGATTGGTTGCGAGCGTATTCTTGAAAAGAATGATGGTAGCTAACAATGGTGTTGTCGAAATCAATGCCTAATTTCATTCCAAAAAATTCAATAACAAAGGATTTTGTTTTTGTGCCGTTGGTAAGAAGTCATTTGCCAATTTGAATATAATTATGGCTGGGTTTGAGTTGTTAGTAAAATTTAATCATGGAGTGTATACTTTCGCCTAATTTCATTCGTTGTATGCCAATATTGATTTCATCCAACATTATTCGATGACTTACAAAATCATCCAAATTAAATACGCCTTCATCTAGCATCCGTAAATAGCGAGGAATGTCCAAATGAGGCTTGCTTTGTCCTCCCTCTGAACCTGTAATAGTTTTTCCGAAATGAAGTGGCAGGGTATTCAAGCTGATGTTCTGATCAAATCCCATGACGCCATAAAGGACACAAGTTCCTAGGCTGGAGGTTAGCTCATAAGCCTTCTCGATCATTTTTGGCTTTCCCGTGCCTTCAATCATTACATCAACCTCAGGCCGTCCAATGATTTCGAAGATCGCATCCTTTAAATTTAATTCCTTGGAATTAACGCAGTGAGTGGCCCCATGCTTTTTTGCAAGGTCTAGCTTTTGGTCGAATAAGTCCACGGCGATTATTGGGTTTGCACCGGCTAGCTTAGCTCCAAGGACGGCACCTAGTCCAATTCCTCCAACCCCGATGACGCAGACCGATTGACCGATCCGTACATTTGCATCGTTTGAAATGACGCCAAAGCCTGTGGTTATGGTGTCTGCCATTAAAGCGGATACCTCATGGTCATATTTCGAATCAATTGGGGTGAGTCTGCTTTCGGAAATTACGGCATATTCGCTAAAGGTGGTGATATGCCCAGCATTAACCGTGGAACCCTTCCAATCGTAAGTCGGGCAGGGGCCAGATATGCCTGGGGCAGGACGCCAGTGGCATACTACATGGTCGCCCTCCTTTACTCGGGTTACTCCTTGTCCCACTTCGCGTACAATTCCGCCTGCCTCGTGACCAAGTAGATGAGGAAGGTAGCGGTCTGGTCCCTTGACCCCGTCAATTTCTCCTAGTTGAGATCCGCAGATACGTGTTGCTTTTATCTCTACAAGAACCTTTCCCACATCGAGACTGGGGATTTCTAATTCATCGATTACTAAATCTTTTTTTTGTGCAACAAGGATAGCAGCCTTAGTTTTCATTAATTTTTGAAGATTTTTAGATAATAATGAGGAAATACTTATTTTAATTCTTTATCCAATAACAAACAGTTCCATCAACTCGATTTTTATGTAGTTTAATATTATTTTCATCAAAATAGTCCTGAACAGCATTTCGTGCACCTTCTAAGCACCAGTCATCCAAAATTAAGAATCCATTGTTAACTAGTTTCGGATAAAAATATTTTAGACCAATGTAAGTTGATTCATACAGATCTCCGTCGAGTCGAAGCAATGCAATTTCATCGATTTCATCGTTGATATTGGGAACTGTATCTTGGAACCATCCCTTATGTATTGCCAATTTATTCCTTGGATATTTAATCTTTTCAAAGATCAGTTCTTTGATGGAATCTTCTGACGCAACAAGTTCACCTACTGGATTTAAGTTGCCATTCATTTGGTTGTCTTCGATTTTCCAGCATTCAAATGCTTGAATGGAATTATCCTTGGTCTTGTCCGGTTCAGGAAGTCCCTCAAACGAATCAAATGCATGAATTTTTTTATAGGAATCAATTTTTTTGGAAGGTGTAAACTCAAGGATACTTTTCGCCATTACGCCAACAGAACCACCTTTGTTACAACCAAGCTCTACGATGTCACCCTGAATTTCGTTTTTACAAATATGTCTAGTAATATCAGATAATGAAAGCAGACCGTCGTAAGTAACCATCGTGTATTTTTCTACGCTTAAAACAATATCTCTAAGTATTTTTTCATTGTGGTACCCACCTCTTAAAAATCCTTTTTCTTCAACTATTGGGTGATCTAAGAAAAGGCAAGATGGGTATTTTTCTATTTTTTCAAAGTTTATAGATGGGTAAACGAATAATCTAATATATAAATTTTCTAATAAGATTTTTGATATTTCTTTCCAATAACTTGAAGCGATGATAATCAAAGTGTCGTTTGAGATACCTTTTGAGAGAAACTCCTCAATAGAATAGATAAAATTATTATCTATTTTGATTGAGCTATCCTGATGAATGAACCCTTGAAAATTCTTTTTTTGAGAATCTGTCAAAATAGAATGGAAGTGTTTAGCACAAGACCCAAATCCGTAGATAAAATAATCATCGTCCTTGGGCAAATATTTTAAATCATTTAAAGGGATCATTTTGTAATAAAAAAAAATTATTGAATATTTTAAACGGCAAGGTTTTAGGTGTCTGATTATTCAAAATAAATAAAGCTGTAGTCGCCGGAGTAACCGGTATTTTCGAACCACCACTCCCATTCCTGCGGAGAGCAAAAAGCCTCGCAGGTCAGTTGCCAGTAGAGCAGGTTGGCTTTCTCGCTTTCGTTACGGTAAGACTCTACACACAAATACTTCTTTTCCTTTCCGACCCGCTGAATCTCCCGAAGGGCTGAATCGAGGTCATAATTCGGAAGGTTGTGAAGAGTATTGATCGAAACCACGAAATCGAAA
>Ga0209632_10006311_pt1 | contig 10043 bp, 8 predicted proteins | sample COG_10_FD_184754 | JGI IMG/M metagenome (GOLD analysis project Ga0209632, IMG submission 184754) | Pelagic Microbial community sample from North Sea - COGITO 998_met_10 (SPAdes) (version 2) | ecosystem: Environmental > Aquatic > Marine > Neritic zone/Coastal water | place: Helgoland, sampling...
ACAGATATTCGACTTGATACTTATAGGTCATCAGGTGCAGGTGGACAGCATGTTAATACCACTGACTCTGCAGTTCGAATTACCCATTTGCCTACTGGACTGATCGTTACCAGTTCAGAAAAATCACAACATAGAAATCGTGAGATTGCTATGAATGTTTTAAGGACACGTTTATATGATCTTCAACGTCAACAAGCCGCTGATGAACGTGCAGCTACAAGAAAAGATCAAGTTGGAAGTGGGGATAGATCAGAACGAATTAGGACATATAATTTCCCCCAAGGTCGAGTTAGTGATCATCGTATAAATTTAACTCTTTATAAACTTGATCAAGTAATGCAGGGAGATTTAAACGAATTTATTGATGCGTTAACCGCTGATGATCAAGCAACAAAACTTTCCGAGTTAAACCCGTAATGGCTACAGTCGCTTTGATTCTTAAAGAATCGTCTCAATTGTTAGAGACAATCTCTGGTCGAAATTCTATCCGAGAGGCTAAAATATTATTAGAATTTACTTTAGGTTTGCAAGGAAAATCTCTCCAACTAGATCTTGAAATATCTGATGATATATATAATTATTTTAAAACACTTATTAATAAACGTTTAGAATTTCAGCCAATTTCACAAATAATTGGTGAAAGATACTTCTGGAAAAATAAATTTATTGTTTCACCTAATGTTTTAGATCCACGCCCAGACACAGAAACATTAATTGAGCATACGTTATCACAAGGAAAGTTTTGCAAAATTTTAGATTTAGGGACTGGTTCTGGGTGTATAATATTAAGCTTACTTGATGAATATAAAGACGCAATTGGTGTGGGAATTGACAAATCTGAGGATGCTTTAAATGTTGCAAAACAAAATGCTAACTTATTAAGTCTAAGTCAAAGAGTATCATTTAACTTAGGCAACTGGTGCGAGGGTATAAAAGAAAAATTTGATTTAATTATATCAAACCCACCTTATATATCTGAAAATGATATGAAAATTCTGTCAAAAAGTGTTTTGAATTGGGAGCCGCGCATGGCATTAACTCCAGAAGGTGATGGGCTGGGCGCGTATAGACATATTTTAGATGGAGCAAAAAATCTATTAATACCAAATGGAAAATTAATATTAGAAATTGGATATGATCAAGGCAAACAAGTAACGCATTTATTAAAAAATCATGGGTATAAAGATATTGAATTGGTAAAAGATATCAATAATAAAGATAGAGTCCTTTCAGCGTCCTGGATTGAGTAAATAAAAATAAAAAGAAAACAAATAACAATTTGTAATTTGTAAATTTGCACTTGTTTTAATATGTCATTCATTTATAACAAAAATATGAAATAGAGGGCTTTACCTCTTTCCTAGTCCAAATTTAGGACATTTACACATTTTTGTGCTCTTCAATTACAAACAAGGCAATTGCATTTAATGAGAACATCTAACAAATCACGATCACGTAATAAAAATAATAATCGACGTCAAAACCCGGGAAATGTTATAAACCGTGTATTTGATAGTTCTGGCCCTGAAGGACGTGTACGAGGAACCCCACAGCAGATTATTGATAAGTACCAGTCATTAGCTAGTGATGCCATGCTTGCTGGTGATCGGATCGCTCATGAGAATTTTCTCCAACACTCAGAGCACTATTCTCGTCTTTTGGTTGTTGCTCAAAAAGAACTAGATGCCAAACGAGAACAACAACAAAAACAGCATGAGAATAGATCCCAGAATAACAGTAATGCTAACGATGAAACGCAATTAAATTCAAGCATTGGAGATGAAGTTGTTATTTCTGAGGTTTTAGAAAATGATCAAGCTGAGATCAAAAGCAATGAATTAGAACCAAAAAATAAGAGACGTCCTGTTAAGAAAAAAATAGAAATTGTTCATGAAGAAAGGCCCAAAACTTTAGATGAAGGCAACGTAGAAACTTAATTTAACACTCGGGCAAGAGCACAAAATTGTTCAAGTGATATTTCTTCGGCTCTTTGAGTTGGTTTAATCCCAACATCAATTAATATGTCTTCAATAATAGGTGAGAAGGCTTTAAGACTTACTCGCAACATTTTTCTCCGTTGATTAAATGCTGCAGCAACAATTTTTTCTAAAACTTTACCATCTGCTTCAAATCTTGGGTTTGTTAAACGTTCTATGTGTACAACAGCTGATGTAACTTTAGGTGGAGGTGTGAACGCTTGGGGTGAGATTTCCATTACTATTTTTGCATTGCAGCGCCATTGAACTAATAGCGCTAAGCGTCCGTAAGCTTTTGATCCTGGCTTGGCAACAATCCTCTTAGCTACTTCTTTTTGGAACATAAGTGTTAAACTTTCCCAATATGGGGGCCATTTACTTGGAGTGAGCCAACGTATCAATAATTCAGTTCCTATATTGTAAGGTAAATTAGCTACAACTTTTACTGGGCCGTCTAAATAAGCTTCGATATTCTCATTAAGAGCATCGGCATATTTTACTTCCAATCGGTTATCAAAGTGGTCTTTGATTTGATTTAAAGCAGGGATTAATCTTTCATCTCGTTCAATGGCTAAGACTTTTTTTGCTCCAGAATTTAGGAGTGCTCGTGTCAATCCACCTGGCCCAGGGCCTATCTCAAGGATCGTATGGTTTGTTAAATCTCCAGCCATGCGAGCTATTTTATTTGTTAGATTTAAGTCTAATAAGAAATTTTGACCTAAAGATTTTTTTGCAGAAAGTTGGTATTCATTAATAATTTCCCTAAGAGGGGGCAAGCCATCTAATGTATTCAAACTCATCTTATATTTTTCCATTAGAAATTTTATGTGCTACTTCTAAAGCATTTATTAAACTTCTAGGATTTGCTTTTCTTGTACCTGCAAGTTCGAAAGCTGTTCCATGATCTGGAGAAGTTCGAATAAAAGGTAAGCCCAAAGTTACATTCACCCCACCATAAAAATCAATAGTTTTAATAGGTATAAGAGCTTGATCGTGATACATGCAAATAGCTACATCATAATTGTTTCGTGCATCTTTATGGAACATTGTATCCGCTGATAAAGGGCCAACAATATCAAAACCTTGGGAACACAATTTTTCAATTGTTGGATTGATAATATTTATTTCTTCTTGTCCAAAAGTACCATTTTCGCCTGCATGAGGATTTAATCCCGCTATAGCAATCCGTGGTCTCTTAATTCCAAAATGATTTACAAGTGCATCCCTGGTTGTATTAATTGTATCTATTAATAATTTTTTTGTTAACAGTTTGGATACATCTTTTAAAGCAATGTGAATTGTGGTGGGGACAACACGAAGTTCTTCACAAAGTAACATCATAACAGAATCTTTATGTCCTGTTAAGTGTGCTAAATATTCAGTGTGGCCTGGGTGTTCAAATCCACAACCTTTTTTTAGAACCTCTTTATTAATTGGGTTGGTACAAATTGCTTGAATTTCATGATTTTGGAATAGATTAACAGCGCGTTCAATAACTTCAGTTGTGGCCAATGCATTACCGGGTTGAGATCCATTTAATGTTGGTGTTTCAGGGAAATCATGGTGTAAAACGGGCAAAATATCTTTAGATATATTAAAACATTCTTCTGGGTGTTTAATCTTTTCGAAGATTTGAGAATGATTTCGATTTTTTAAATGATTAATATCTGCAATCAAAAAAAATGGTATTCTATTTTCCAATTCTTTTTTAGCTTCAAATGAAATGTCAATTCCAATCCCATTTGGGTCACCGCATGTTAGCGCTACTGGTAAATTCATTTAATTTCTATAAAGGCTTCGCCTTTTAACTCTTGTATATATGCGTTTCCAATTTTATTTACTCTATTATTAAAAATCTTATTCCGCAAAGTTTCTATTGTGTCCTCATTCATTTCTGAATTGCGTGAACATAGCATTAATAAATAATTAATATTATTTGAATTTTTTAATAGTTTTGTTTCATAAATGTCTAAATTATTTAACTTATCTAAAATATCTTTTTGAAAATCATTTTTTTTCTTTTTATGTATTTTTAAATCAATATTTTCATAGTCTTTTGCCTTTGATTGCAAATCCAAGCAATCATCTACCATTTTATTAATTGTATTTAGCTGCTTAAAGCTTTTCTTATTACTTACTAGATTTGAAAATGTAAGTTCTATATATTCAATTACATTAGAATTACTTTTAGATAGTACGTTTTCTGTATCTATTGCAGACGCAACATCGCTTTGAGAAATAATTATATTATTTACAAATTTTTTCTGAATTACTTTACGCTGCGTTAAGCCAGCTGTGATGTATGCAATAAGTGTTTCCTCAGAAACGTTTCTTGAATCTAAATATGCTAATAAATCTTTTTTGTTGAGATTACCTCTTTTTGCAAAATCATCTAATCCTTTATCTATTTCGGAATTATTAGGTAATGCCTCAAGTTCGATAGCCGAATATGTGTATAGTCTTTCATTTATAAGAGAGTTTATGACTTCTTTTTTGGAAACAGACTTTGCTCCAAATGTTTCAAGCATTTTTATTCTTTGAGAAATTTCATAATTTGTAATGATTTGGTCATTTACTTCTACCGCAACTTTAAAAGTATTTGTTGACTCAGCTTTGACTGTAAAAGGGGATAAAAACGATGATATTATTATTATAATCTTAATAAAGTGCATTATTTAAGCTAACCCCTACATCTATTATTAAATTTCTTTTTGTTCGTATCTGACCCAAGACCGGATAAAAATATTTGCATACCAAATGTTCTATCTATTCTATCTTGTTCATCATACTTTAAATCAAGTGAAAAATTCAGTTTTGCGCAATCATTTTCAAACATTACATCAAAGTTTCCACTAATTGGCGAATGAGTATTAAGATTTTGTCTCCAATTAGCTCCAAATTTCCAATTTTGATTTATCATATAATTAGTACGTATATTTACTTCATGCTGATGATTATCAAGATTTAGAAAACTTTGTTTATCAAGCCAGACATATCCAACATCAGTTGTATATTTATCAGTTGAGTAATTTAGTTTTGTTTCGTGTTTCGAAGCATCCATTGTATCGTCTAGCAATAGCCTAGTTAAAATTTTAAAATTTTGGGGTGAGCTTATACTAAATGCACTAACATAATCAGAGTTTAATTTATCCAATCCGGTAGATTTTGATGCATCAAATTGGTTTGAGTTTTTTTGCCTGAAAACGCGGCCAGCAGTTGTTGTAAATTTCCAACCATTTGGTTCATACATGATATATTTACCACCTATATTAGCTCTTAATCCTGATTCAATTTCATCAAACCCTGGAAAACGATTAGTCGAGAATAAATTAGTTTCTTCAAATTCTGCAGTTGTGCTATCAGATGTGTTTTGATTGTTATTCAAATATCCGGTTACCCTATTTGGAGCAATAATGATTTGAGCTATTGGTTCAAACATATAAGAGTTCTTTAAAGATGATTTTTTTAGGGGATATCGGGCTTCAATCATTCCTAGAGGCATAGCATTTTTATAAAAATCATTTTCAATTAAATATGTATTTGCATTAAATTGTGCTAAAGATCCAAAGTTCAATCCGGAAGCTGTTTTCCAACTTCGTTTCCAATCTAGTTTCCCACCGATCCTGCTGTACTGTCCGCTTGATGTATTTTCTAGGTTTATTGAGTGAGCTGAAAGTGCATACTTGCCACCAAATATATTATTTTTATAATTTTTTTTGAAATATAATTCAGGAAGAATTATAGGCACGTTTGGATCTTCTTCTTTTAGGCCATCGCCATCAAAATCTTTATATCTGAAGCTTTGTGTGTAAGACGTGCCTAATCGAAAAAAACTATGAGTTGTTGTTTTGCTAATATTAAATGTATTTTTTAGTCGATCATCTTCTGGTTCTGCATAATCATAATTATTTTTAAAAGGTTTTTCTCCATTTTTAAAATCTATTGTATTTGCTAAATCAATATTAAAATCTAATTCATAATTTTTTCTTAAAGCAAAGGTCCCTTCACCCTCAATAAATCCATTTAGTCTTCCTTTGTTGAAATTATCTTTTATTGAAAAAGCATTGGATAATTCAAAAAATCCATTTTTAGTAAATTGACGATATTCTGTTTCGAGTATAAGGCTGTTTTTAGACATAACAAAAGGTGTCAAAGTTAAATCTTTATTATTATCGAGTACAATATAATATGGTAATTTTGCAGAAAAACCTACTTTGTCTGAAGTTGAAAATTGTGGTACTAAAACACCGCTAGCTCGCTCAATTCCAGGTTCAGGAATATTTAATGCAGGTATATACAAGATAGGTAATCCAAGAAAATCTAATCTTGCATTTTCAAAAAATATCTTTTGTTTTTCTTTATCGTGAATTATTTTTCTGGCTCGGATTTGCCAAAAAGGAGTTGGATTACTTGCGCATATTTCACAGGTTGAAGCTACAACGGTATTAAATATATTATAATTAACATCTTCTTGGTTCAAAGATTGTGCTGATATTTGTAACTTTTCGTTAATAATGGCGCGTGCACCTTTTATTAAACCATTTCTAAATTTTGTATTAATTATTGCGTCGTTGTCTGAAATAATTATGTTTTCACCATCGTTAATAGTAAAATTGCCAATTATTGATAATTTATCATTTTTTTTGTCATAGCTTATCTTTTCTGCAGATAAGGTGGATTTTTCATAAATTACTTTTACATTTCCAGTGGCACTTAAATTTTCTGACGTCTTATCATAAGATATCGTGTCTGAAATTAATCTTAAGGGTGTTTCTTGCCCGAGCATTGGATTAGAAATGACCAATAAAATAGAGATCAATATATATTTAAATAAAGGCAGATTTTTTTTTGTCATCTTACCCATCTTCATAATGTAAAAATAATGTCATTGCTATAAGGCCTATTGAAATAATTGGACTCCAAGTTGCAACAATTAATGGTATTTCGCCTGATCGACCAAGAGTTGTACAAAAGTTTTGAAAGAAATGTAGAAAAAACCCTGAAGCAACAGCCAAAACAACTGAAATTCCAATATTTCGTGATCGTGAGTTTTGCAAAGTAAAAACAGTTCCTAAAATGACCATAACGATAAATAGAAAAGGCCTAGCATATTGTTCCATTTTTTTTGATTGATATTTTAATACTGAAAACCCAGAAGATTTAACTTTCTGAATTTGTTTGTTCATATTCCATGGCGAAATAGTTTCAGGTGATGCATATCCATCCAATAACTGAGTAGGAGTTATTTCAGTTTTAATATTTAATTTTTTAATTTTTTCGTTTGCAATAATAGGATTTTTTTTGATTTTGGTATCTGACCATTTTATTGTGTTTGTTAGTAATAATTTATTTTTTTTCAATGCTGCGCTTTCAGAAAAAAAACGCTCTTTAACTAGCCCATTTTTATCATAATTAAATATTGTTACTTGATGTAATCTTTGTCCATTATTAGATACACTCACTGCCTTAATAATTTGATGGCCATTTAGTGTGGCCTGTCGCATCCAATACCCATTGTCATTGATTAATACTTGAGATTGTTCTTTGCTGCGAAGTTTATCTAATTTAATATCATAATATCCAATCATCTTCCCAGCGAGTGGATCTAATATAAATATTGATATTATACCTAAAAAAAACGCACTTAATATTACTGAAAATAAACCTTTTAATGCTGATACTCCAGATGCACGTAGTACGATAAACTCGTTTGACCTACTTAGGCTGACACTAAAAGCTAAGGCCGATAGCATAATAATTAATGGCATGGCTAATGACAAATAAGTCGTGGTTCGTAAAAGACTTAAAATTAATGCATTCCATATTTGTGCTTCTATTCCATTTAGTCTGTTAAGGTTCGTCAAAAAATCAAATAATAATACAAGTAAAACAATACTTAAAAAGACACGTATAAAAGAGATTAAATATCTTTTTCCAAAATATATTGCCAATGTCATACTAACACCTTGCTTTTTATTTTGAATAATCCAGTTGTCTTGGTCGAAACAATCCATATTATTAATGCAATAATAAATGTACATAATAATGGTGATAAGTATTGTGCAGGCCATATTAGTGGATTTTCAACTACCCAAGATTTACTAGCGCCACGTAAAAGATCCAAGCTAGCCATAATTAAAATACATGATATAATCCTAATTAAATAGCCAGAACGGTTAAACCCCCCTAGAAGTAATCCCAACATACCCAATAATGGAAAAAGCATTGCTAAAAGTGCTTTTGCATTTCTATCATGATATAATGACACTGCCCTTCCAAGTCTTGGATCAAAGCTTTCCAGGGCACTAATTTTTTTCTTAAGCATTGTCGAATTTAAACTTGATAAACTACTTTCACTCGAGATTGTATCTTTCCTTAATTGGTTCAGGTCAAAAACTAATGTGTCAAATTGTAAGAGACTAAAAGTTCCTGAAACTTTATTGTAGCTCTGTGTTGATCCATTTCGCAAAAGAAGAGCGTTTGAATCTTTATTTGCAATCACTTGCCCATTTTTTGCGATGTGAGTCAGTGTTGTATCAGGAGTTATTTGTTCTTCAATTAATATTTCACTTAATTCTCCATTGTTGCCTTTATCCCCAAAAAAGAATGTATATTTATTTTGATACGAAATAAATTGGTCGGGTTTAATTATTTGCGTCACATATTCTTTTTTAATTCTTTCTTGAGCTTCAATAAATTTTGAATGAGCGTATGGATTCAAATTATGTACCACCAAAAAAAGTAAAGAAGCTATTAGAATGCCAAATAATAAGAATGGTTTGCTTAATTCAATGAATGAGCGACCTATACTCATCATTACTAAAAGTTCTTCTTCATTGTACAGACGATTAATAATTAAAACACTAGCAATGAATCCAGAAATTGAAATTGCAGTTATAAGGACTTTAGGTAAAATTAAAAAGCTTAGTTCAAATACAATATAAGCTGGTTGGCCATTTTCAGTGACTATATCAATAATGCCAAGCGCTTGGTTTAATAGGAGTATACCAGAAATAATAAAGCAAAAAAAAGCAAATGGTCCAATCAATTGCTTAAATAAATATCTGTCAAGTTTTGTCACAATTACCAATATATGTTGATTATTTATATATTTATTAATTAACGTATTAACTAACATAATAACAGCAATTTGTACCCTTGTATCTAATTTATTCATCGGTTTAAATGACAAAACAAATATAAGGAAATTGTTATGACAAGACCCATTCACCCATCTTTTAAGGAACACTCTTTACAGTCAATTGCTGATGCCAAGGGCTTAGTGGTGATTTGTGCAGATGCTGCTGGTAGCTTTGGTCCCTCGGCAAAAAGAGTAAATAGATTAATGAAGGGTGCTCTTAGAAAATTTGCAGATTCTGAATTTTTTGAAAAAATGGAAGAAGGTGACGTACAACGATTCCCATCACCTTTGGGGTTGTCAGCTAATGCAGTTTTATTACTAAAAATGAAAAAGCGTCCTTCAATAGAAGTCGCTCAAAAATGTGGTGCGAATATTGCAAAAGAATCTGGTAAATCAGATATTAATTTATTTGTTACAGCAAATGCACGAGCTGCTCATTTATCTTTTGGCATATCAATGAGGCGTTATAATTTTAATGAATACAAGACAAATAATCAAACTGAGTTTGGTGAGTTAAACGTCTATATTACTAATGTGTCAAAAACTCTGGACGAGTATAGTGATTTGAGTGCTGTTGTAGATGGTGTCTTTTTTACAAGAGACCTAGTAAATGAGCCTGCTAATGTTCTGACAACAACAGAATTTGCAAACAGACTCCAAGGATTAGAAGAATTAGGTTTAAAAATTAATGTTTTAGAAGAGTCTGACATGGAAGCGCTTGGGATGTTTTCTCTCTTAGGTGTTGGTATGGGTTCTGAAAGTCCATCTAAAATTGTTACTATGGAATGGTCAGGTGGTGGTAATGAACGGCCATTTGCGCTTGTAGGAAAGGGTGTTGTTTTTGATACTGGTGGTATTTCATTGAAGCCTGCGGGTGGTATGGAAGATATGACAATGGACATGGGGGGAGCTGGCGTTGTGGCCGG
>Ga0209632_10006314_pt1 | contig 10037 bp, 6 predicted proteins | sample COG_10_FD_184754 | JGI IMG/M metagenome (GOLD analysis project Ga0209632, IMG submission 184754) | Pelagic Microbial community sample from North Sea - COGITO 998_met_10 (SPAdes) (version 2) | ecosystem: Environmental > Aquatic > Marine > Neritic zone/Coastal water | place: Helgoland, sampling...
ATAGTTTTGGACAGGATCAAAGCGGGCAAAACTGGACCTACATGCCAACTAGTCCCACATTAGACTTTAGAAATTTTGAGGCATGTTTTCTTGAAACATTTCTTGATAAAGACATTCTGTTCTACACTGTCTTTGACCTTAGGGATATCCCAATTGGCCTGGCATCTTATCTTCGGATTACACCCGAAGTGGGGTCGATAGAAGTTGGCTGGATTTCAATGTCACCCTTGATACAACGCACAATAATGTCGACAGAGGCCATGTATTTAATGATGGCCCATGTATTTGATGATCTTAGGTATCGTCGATATGAATGGAAATGCGATGCCTTGAATGGCCCCTCGCGGGCATCAGCTTTGCGTTTAGGCTTTGAGTATGAGGGCACTTTTCGCCGATGTGCACACTACAAAGGTCGCAACCCAGATAGGGCTTGGTTTGCGATCATTGATCGAGATTGGGTCGCATTAAAAGCTCGTTTCAAAGCCTACTTAGACCCTTCAAATTTCAACACGACAGGTCAGCAAATCAAGTCACTTAGTTCGTTTTAATCCACATTTCTTTTACCGTTCTACTGCCTGGGCGCTTGAGGTACTTTGGAGCGCTACAGGTTAGGTTTGGAAATTCTCGGTAGATAACTTCTAGAGCAGCCTGCACCTCAATACGCGCCAATTGCAGACCCAGGCAGAAGTGAATGCCAGCAGCATAGCTGAGATGCGGATTGGGAAAGCGATCTAGTTTTAGAACTGCCGGATTGTCAAATCTAGAAGGATCATAATTTGCCGCAATGGGAAGCGCCATAATTCGTTCACCACGACTAAGGTTTTGTCCATGAAGCTGCATGTCATGTCCGACATATCTTGGCTTACTCCCCGTAACTGAACTGACATAACGGGATAATTCCTCAACCGCAGTCTCTCGACGGTTTTCAATATCAGCCAAAAGCCACGCCTTTTGCTCTGGGGCTTGATGCAAGGCCCAAACGGATCCCGCTATGAGGTTCGTAGTCGTCTCCATCCCCGCAAACAACAGCAGAAAAACCATCGCGATCAGTTCGTCCTCGGACAATTGATCCCCCCCATCGCGGCTTGCAAGCATTTCACTCAGCAGGCCAGGCTGAGGGTTTCGACGTGCCTCAGAAATTAATTGCCGTACTAAAGAAATTAACCGCTTCAAAGCCACAAGCGTCCCCAGGATTTTCGTAATACTACTTACGTCAGATATTTTGCCCGCTTCATGGGCAAAAGTGTCACGATGAGCTGCAGACACACCCAACAAATCACTTATAGTCTCCAGGGGGAGTGTTCGTGCAAAATGCTTGATCAAGTCAAACTCAGCTGGGGGCGCTTTATTCAAAACCAAGAGTGCTTTTCTTTCGATAGTTGGGCGCATTTCCCGGATACCTTGCCTACGAAACGCCTGATCAACCAGTTTACGCAACCGCATATGGTCAGGCTCATCTTTGTTGAGCATATTAGCAGCGATGAGCCGCATACCCTTCGGGATCCACCACGGCATCTGGGCGCTTTTAGATTTACCTACTGATTGACCTTCGAGAAAGAAGGACGTTCTCCCCTTCATCACATCTTCGGTAGCGGCGTAAGTTGTGGTTACCCATATCCTTCCTATCATTGGTATTTTTAAAGGAATTATTGCACCAGCCTCACGCATTTTTTCCAATATTGGAGCTGGGTTTTCCAAAAAATTTAGTGATGCCAAAGAGAATGTTAGTGGAGATCTAAGGCTAAATCTTCTCATAAAAATATCCTTTCAAATGCCCACCAACCACCAACCAAGGCTATTGCAATTGAACCTGGAATGACAACGTATGATCGATATGAATGGGATTTCCCAAACGGCAAGGCCAATGTAATGAACCCGATTGCAATCACAGCCAACTGACCACCTTCAACACCTATATTGAAAGCAATAAGCGATAAAACAAATTGCCCCTGAGCCAGCCCTAAGTCACCCAGAACAGATGCAAACCCAATTCCATGAAGAAGACCAAAGCCAAAAACAACAACAACCCTCCACCAACCAAGCTTGGGACGCCAAATGTTTTCAATGGCGACATATGTAATCGAGACCGCAATCAATGCTTCAACCAACCATATTTGGGCTGCTGGAATTTTTACGATACTCAAAGTTGTAAGTCCAAGCGTTACAGTATGAGCCACGGTGAAGGCTGTTATTTGCGATAAAAGAGGGCGCCAAGATAGAGAAAATAGAAACAGGCCAAAAACAAATAAGATATGATCCAAACCTTTTGGAATGATATGTTCAAAGCCTTCAATGACAAACCGCCAAAAAACCGCTGTACCGCTCTCTTCGACAGCGCCTGAACGCGGAAGTGGGAGGCTCAGCTCACCTCCTTCTAAAAATCCAGCATACGCATCATCACCCTCTCCATGCCGGACAACCAACCCACCGTTTTTTGCAGTCCAGCCAAACCTAACCGGCGCTGAACCCTCCGATAGTTTGGTGACCATAAATAGCTTCGTGTCGCGTGTTAGCTCCATGTCTGGTTCAGGTATAACTTCAACATTCACCAGCCTAAGAGCTTCAGCGCCTTCCATTATAAATTCTGTCGAGAGTTGCGGCCATTCAGCCCACACATTCTCTGCCAATGCATCATCATCCAGCCCACGCAAAGTATCGTAAATCGCGGCTTCTGGCGCTTCGTCCGTATCAAGAATTTCTGTAAGATCGATGCCTGCCAAAAGTGTTTCTATGGCTACCAAAAGCTCAATCTTCAATTCAGTTTCACTGACCTCAACCTTCGCAACCGCAGGCCGCAATTCATGCGCCTGCAGCACCGTTCCAAAAATTAAGGCTAAAACTATAGCACTTGACATCACAACAATTCGCGACACCATCGTAGTCATTACTTTAAAAGGTTTAATCATGTTCAAGCGGTCCAGACTTTTACTTTGTTCATTGCTCTTAGCATCCCCAGTTTATGCCCACGAATTTTGGATTTCACCAGAGAAATACGAAATTATGGTCGGAGAGCCATTCGCTGCAGATTTTCGCGTGGGCCAAGGCTTTAGTGGCAGTCGTCAATCATACCTGAAACAACGCACCACGCGCCACAGTTATGTTCAGGACGGCGTTGAGATTGCGATTTCTGGTCGAAATGGCGATCGCCCAGCATTAAAAGTCTCCAATTTGAAGAATGGATTGGTAATCCTGGTGCATGAAACGACCGATAGCACCCTTAAATATAATGAATTTGAGAAGTTTCAAAACTTTGTCAAACATAAGGCATTCAAAGATGTTATTAAAGCCCATAAAGACCGAGGCTTGCCTCAAACTGGGTTTCACGAAAGCTATCGACGTTTCGTAAAATCATTAATCGCAGTCGGTGATGGCGCAGGTCAAGACACGTCCGTAGGGTTACAGATTGAAATCATAGCTCAAGCCAACCCTTACACCGACGATATGGCAAGCGGTTTGCAAGTACTTGTTTTGCTTGAAGGTAAGCCACGTCCAAACGCACAGGTTGAACTTTTTGCACGACCGACGGGAACTAACCAAGATGCTCAGGTTACTTTGCATTTTACAAATGAAGTGGGCATTGCAACTTTGCCAGTTCAATATGGACATGAGTACATGGCCGACCACGTGGCATTGATCCCAGTGGAGCCAGATCAGGATACTGACCCAGTTTGGTATAGTTTATGGGCAAATCTTACATTTTCTGTTCCGGTACGTTAGTCTAAGGCACAGGAAAGACGTTCGGTTGCCCAACTCGCTGCGTCAGCAACACCAGGGTCAGGGTCGAGCTGTAAGGTAGATATGAGTGGCAAATAATCCTGGTTTTCTGAGTTTCCAATTGCATAAAGTACATTACGAACGAAACGATCCCGTCCAATTCGCTTTATAGGAGAACCAGAAAATTTTTTTCGGAACTCACGTTCAGTTAACCCCACTAGATCTGCAAGTTTTGGCGCGACCAGTTCTTCGTTTGCTGCGTACCGAATATCCGAGGCCTCAACCGCAAATTTATTCCATGGACAAACTGACAAGCAATCATCACATCCGTAAATATGATTACCCATCCCTTCGCGCAATTTGATGTCAACAGGGCCTTTATGCTCGATTGTGAGATATGAAATACACCGACGAGCATCCATTTTATATGGAGCAACAAAAGCTTTTGTTGGGCAAATATCAAGACATCGACTGCAATTGCCACAGTGGTCTATTTCTGGTGGATCCGGTTCCAACTCTAGCGTCGTAAAAATTGCGCCCAGAAACATCCAGTTACCAGTTACACGGCTCACAACATTCGTATGCTTGCCCTGCCAACCTAGACCCGCCGCTTGCGCTAAAGGTTTTTCAGCGATTGGAGCCGTATCTACAAAAACTTTAACTTCACCCCCACCGGCGGCTACCAGCCAGCGGGCTAATCGCTTCAGGCGTTTTTTGACAATATCATGATAATCTTTACCCCGAGCATAGACACTGATCGTTGCTAAATCAGGATCTTCCAAAGTCGCCATTGGATCGCTTTGCGGCCCATAGCTTTCAGCTAACATGATCACTGACCGCGCATCTGGCCAGAGTTTCGAGGGATCACCACGCCACTCTTTGCGATCCTCCAGCCACCTCATTTGCCCATGATATCCAGCCTGAATAAAACCATCAAGATTATCCGGCATCTGTGGAATCGACGTAGGTGTAGTGATGCGTGCGTTACTAAAACCCTCAAAAAAAGCTTGCGCCAAGAGTTGAGATTTCAGATCAGAAGTCAAGATTACTATAATGCTCTGGCTGCGGGAAACCTGGGACATTATCTGCAAGCAAAGATCGGAATGCCGGACGTGATTTTATCGTCGCATACCAATTTTTGACAGCCATGGAACGGTTCCAATCCACATCACTGATATAATCTAGCGAAGAGAGATGCGCAGCCGCTGCAAAATCTGCAAGCGTCATACTATTCCCTGCAAGCCATCGGCGATTATCGAGCAACCATGCAAGATAATCTAAATGATATTTGATAGCCTTTGCTCCTGCCTTCACGTGTGCAGATACAGGATAACCCGTTCCATGAATTTTGCGGTTTACCCTTTCATACAGCAATTTGGACGTAACCTCATTATGGAATTTATCATCAAACCACGCCACCAAACGCCGGACTTCAAATTGTGCATCCACATTTTTTGGTAGTAAAGCGGGCTCAGGATATCTTTGTTCTAAATACTCACAGATCGCAGAAGATTCAGAAAGTGTTTTGCCATTAATCTTAAGGATTGGAACTTTGCCAGCTGGGTTACGAAGCAAAAAATCAGGACCTTTTTCCCAATAGTGCTCCTCCACCAGCTGTATCTCAATCTTTTTCTCAGCAAGGCTCAAACGCACTTTTCGACAGAATGGAGACAGGGGGGCATGGTAAAGAATATTCATTGGACTTTCATTCTATAGCGACTTTACATCTTCTTACGCGGCCTAATGAGCTGCAATCAATCCTCAAAACATGAGGATCTGCCATCACGCCTTATCATATCTGCTCCTGCAATCACAGATGCGGCACGTTTCCTTAGTTTTGCTGACGGCTTAACGGCACTACGCCCTTTTGGGTCTGGTAATACAACTGCCAATCGTCCAGCTTGCACTCTATTCAGTTGCACCGCATCAATACCGTAATGATGTTGTGCTGCCGCTTGTATGCCAAAAACCCCCGTATCAAATTCAGCAACATTTAAATATATTTCTAACATCCGACTTTTGCTCCATATTACCTCAGCATAAGGTGTCATGACAGCCTCAATGGTTTTCCGGACCCAACTACGACCCTGCCAGAGGAAGGCATTTTTTACAGTTTGTTGGCTGATAGTAGATCCACCCCTGATAGAACCTTCTTGGAAAGCGCGCCGGATCGCCGCACTATCTATTCCCCAATGCAGACAAAAATTAGCGTCCTCGGCCGCAACCAGTGCTCGAACCATAACAGGTGAGACATCTTCAATATCCACCCATTCTTGATATACATCCCCTAAACGCCAGTTTTCTTGCAACATATACAGCGTGACTGGTGGATTTATCCACCGGTAGCTTAACCCCCACAGTCCAAGGAAGACCACCAATGCAACAATGCCCCTAACTGTCCAACGTCTCACAGGATGTATCCATGCCCAATGATCCATTGAGGGTTTAGGATGGGGGTTTATTTCACTGTCATCTGCCATTCATTAGCCACACCATAACTTTAAGGTGTCGTCAACTTTTGACGAGCTCACATGTAGCAAATTCTTCGTTTTCAAATCACTCAGCTGGAATAGCGCTTTCGATATTCAAACTCAAAGGTGCAGGCAAATGCGCAAGCATTTCTTTTGGGCAAATTTGAACAAAGTTCGCACACTCCCGGTCCCAATGCTGGAGAATGTCTGACGCTTTGATCGAACCTGTTTCCTCAGCATGCTGAGTAATCAAAGCTTTAAGTTCTTGCTCCCAGTGCGGAACTGTAACCAAACACGTTACCAATGTTTCCATGTTTGTCATACGCTTTGTGCATAGATCTGGATCATACAGATAAGCCATTCCACCAGTCATACCTGCTCCAAAGTTAGCGCCAATGGGTCCAAGAATAACTGCAATACCACCAGTCATATATTCGCACCCATTTGATCCACACCCTTCGATAACGGCTTTTGCACCAGAATTCCGTACACCAAAACGTTCACCAGCGCGGCCAGCAGCAAACAGGTAGCCATCAGTCGCACCGTACAGAACAGTATTACCAATAATCGTATTTTCAGACCAAACTAGCGGGCTTATCTGTGCCGGCCTAACAACGATCGTACCACCCGAAAGGCCCTTACCCACATAATCATTAGCTTCACCCGAAACCACCAGTTTCAAACCTGGAGCAGCAAAGGCACCCAACGCTTGACCAGCAGAGCCTTGCAACTTTACCGTCAAATGATCTGCTTGCAGATTGTTTTTCATGCCAAAATTTGTAATAATATGGCTAGAGGTACGTGTTCCAATCGAACGCAAAGTATTTTGAACCGCATATTGCAGCTGCATCTTTTCACCGTCCTGTAGAAACCTTGCTGCATCCACCACGATCTGTGTGTCTAAAGTGTCAGGCACAGGGTTTCGCAACTTGTGACGATCATATTTAATCTGTTCTGCGCCATCAACTGTAATCAACAATGGATTAAGGTCCAAATCATCCAAATGAGCAGAACCACGCGAAACTTGGCTCAACAAGTCTGCACGACCAATAACTTCTTCAAGCGAACGTGCACCAATACTTGCCAATATTTCTCGCACTTCTTGCGCATAAAATGTAATCAAGTTTACCACTTTATCGGCTGAGCCTGTGAACTTCTCGCGGAGGCCTTCGTCTTGAGTGCAAACGCCTACTGGGCAGGTGTTTGACTGGCACTGACGGACCATTATACAACCCATTGCGATCAACGCAGCGGTGCCAATACCATATTCCTCAGCGCCCAGCATGGCCGCCATTACGATATCGCGACCAGTACGCAAGCCACCATCTGTACGCAGTGTTACGCGCTCACGCAGGTTGTTCATAGCGAGAACCTGATGCGCCTCAGTTAATCCCATCTCCCACGGCAAACCCGCAAATTTGATTGACGTCGCTGGCGATGCACCAGTGCCACCATTGTGACCCGAAATCAAAATCACGTCAGCGCCAGCCTTTGCTACACCCGCAGCAATTGTACCAACACCAGAGGCTGCAACAAGTTTAACAGTCACTTTACAGCGTGGATTAATCTGTTTGAGATCATAAATCAGCTGTGCCAGGTCCTCGATCGAGTAAATATCATGGTGAGGAGGCGGGCTAATCAGCGTCACGCCTTTGGTCGAATGACGAAGACGCGCGATAAGGTCGGTCACCTTCATCCCAGGCAACTGCCCTCCCTCGCCAGGCTTTGCCCCTTGAGCAACCTTAATTTCAAGCTCTTCACAATGATTGAGATACTCAGCCGTCACACCAAAGCGGCCCGAGGCCACCTGTTTTATTTTTGCAGATGGATTATCACCATTTGCTTCCGGCGTGAAATGCGCCGGGTCTTCGCCACCTTCACCACTATCAGATTTAGCACCTATACGGTTCATAGCTACGTTGAGAGTTTTATGAGCTTCAGGGCTGAGCGCACCAAGAGACATGCCTGGGGTCACAAAACGCTTACGGATTGCTGTAATACTTTCCACTTCATCAACATTAATTGCGACGCTCATAGGCTTGATTGCTAACAAGTCACGTAAGTGTATAGGCGGGTTTGCTTGCAATTTTGCTGAATAGTTCTTCCACATTTCAAAGCTGCCCTGATTGCAAGCTGCTTGCAAAAGGTGCATTGTTTGCGCTTCCCAAGCGTGTTTCTCTCCTGAGCGGCGCGCCTTATAAAATCCTCCAACAGGTAAAACGTCTTTGGAGTTCACGTAGCCTGATGCGTGAACTTCTTCAGCTTTATGCTGGATACCAACCACACCAATACCAGAAATACGCGATGTCATTCCCGGAAAATACTCAGCACACATCGCTCGGGATAGACCCACAGCCTCAAAGTTCAAGCCACCACGGTATGAGGAAATAACCGAGATACCCATTTTGGCCATGATCTTAAGCAAGCCTTGGTCAATAGCACTGCGGTACCTTGTAATGGCTTCGTTTAAAGAGCAATCCAGCAATCCACGACCTATGCGATCTGCAAGGCTATCTTCCGCGAGATACGCATTCACAACGGTGGCGCCACAACCTATTAGGACTGCAAAGTAATGTGGATCAATGCATTCTGCAGAACGCACATTAATTGAAGTGAAGGTTCGCAGACCTTGGCGTGTCAACCACGAATGCACGGCACTGGTCGCCAAGATCATCGGCATCGCAACACTATCTTGCCTGCTATGGTGATCGGTCAAAACCAAATGTCCAGCTCCGGAACGCACCGCATCTTCGGCTTCTGAACGCACTCTGCTAAGCGCTGCTTGCAAAGAACCCACCGCCCGATCACTTGGAAAGGTACAATTAATCTCAACCATTGGTGCATTAAAGTTTTTTAGTAACCGTGCAAACTGAGCATTGCCTACAAAAGGCGATTCTAAGACCAAAATTTCTGTTTGAGCGCTACTTTCGTCCAGCACGTTCTTGAGATTGCCAAATCTAGTTTTCAAACTCATCACGCGGAATTCACGCAAACTATCAATTGGAGGATTAGTTACTTGGCTAAAATTTTGTCGGAAAAAATGCGACAGCGGACGGTATTTTTCACTTAGAACAGCTGAGGGCGTGTCATCACCCATTGAAGCCAGTATCTCTTTACCATCTTCAGCCATTGGAGCCAAAATTTGCTCTAACTCTTCTAGAGTGTAGCCTGCTGCAATTTGACGTTGGCGCAATTCTGCATTTTTAAAAATGGGTACCTCAATGGCCTTAGCAAGATCTTCATCAAGTTCTTTGATCTTGCCAACCCAAGAACCAAAATCTTGGCTTGCAGCCAATTTGTCTTTCATTTCGGTATCGTGATAAAGACGGCCTTCTTCCATATCCACCGCAAGCATCTGACCCGGGCCAAGCGCACCTTTTTCCTTTATATTTGCTTCGTCCACATGTACCATTCCCGCCTCAGATCCAGCAATAAGTAAGCCCTCACCCGTCACCACGTAGCGCATCGGACGCAATCCATTCCGGTCAAGGCCCGCACAAATCCAACGACCATCAGTCATGGCCAGAGCCGCCGGTCCATCCCAAGGCTCCATTACAGAGTTGCAGTAGGAGTACATATCAATCCAAGACTTTGGTAAATCAACGGCCTGTTTTGACCAGCTTTCAGGGATCAGCATAGTCTTCGCCATCGGTGCTGAACGCCCAGCACGCACCAACATCTCAAACACAGAATCTAAGGCAGCAGAGTCAGACGATCCATTTGCGATCACAGGTTTAATATCTTCGGCCATATCCCCAAATGCATCCGAGGACATCCGTATTTCATGACTTTTCATCCAATTTATATTGCCTTTGAGCGTATTAATTTCACCATTATGCGCTAACATGCGGA
>Ga0209632_10006317_pt1 | contig 10031 bp, 11 predicted proteins | sample COG_10_FD_184754 | JGI IMG/M metagenome (GOLD analysis project Ga0209632, IMG submission 184754) | Pelagic Microbial community sample from North Sea - COGITO 998_met_10 (SPAdes) (version 2) | ecosystem: Environmental > Aquatic > Marine > Neritic zone/Coastal water | place: Helgoland, sampling...
GAGATTTATCGGGCGTTGGTTATTTAAAGTTGCCGAGGGATATGATTATTAACAAAATGTTAAAAAACAAGAAATTTAAAACAAATGGAACAATAGATTTTATAAATGGTCAAAAAGGATTTTTAAGTAAAAGTATTTATAATGTTGTGCCAAAAATCAAAGAATTATTAATTTTTCCAAATTACTTAATGCACACAGCATATCCATTTAATATTGAAGGTGAGCGTAGGTCTTTTTCTTTTAATGTAAAAATTATACTTAAAAAGCGTAAAATATAATGAATTTAGATTTTTTAGAGAAATTTTCAAATTTTTCAGTAAAATAAAATTAAAGATGGAAAATCTTACTGTTGTAATTGTAACCTTTAAAACCCCAGAAAAAATTATTTTAGATTGTTTGAGATCGATAAGCCCTGAAGTCAAGGTGTTAATAGTTGAGAACTCAGAAAATTTTAACCTCAAAGATAAAATTTTATCACAATTTAGTAATGTTGAGCTTTTGTGTACGGGTAAAAATTTAGGTTATGGTTGTGCAAACAATTATGGAATGGGTTTTGTGAAAACTGATTATGTATTAATACTCAATCCAGACGTAATATGTGCTAATGATTTTTTTTCTAATATATCAGAACTGATTTTAAAAACTCAAAATTTTTCAATTATAGGATGTCAATACTTACATGATGATGTTTTTATGCCCGCTGGTTTCTTTGATAATAAAAAAAACAATAAATTTATTAAAGATTTTAGAAATAAAAATATAGAATCTCTTTTTAAGGTTGAATGGGTAACAGGTTGTTCAATGTTGCTTGATTTAAAAAAATTTAAAACAAAAGAAATTTTTGATCAAAATTTCTTTTTATACTTTGAAGAGTTTGATTTATGTAAATCAATTATTAAAGACGGCAAAAATGTTTATACGTCTAGCAAATTAAAGATTCATCATTTAGGATTCAAAAGCTCTCTTGGAAATAATGAAATTGAAAATCAAAATACAATAAATGTTAAAGATTGGCATTATATGTGGTCAAGTTTTTATTTTTATAAAAAAAACTATAGTTATGCTTATGCCTCAATTAAACTTTTAGGAAAATTTTTAAGATCATTATTCAAAATGATCTTTTATTCAATTACTTTTAAAAAAGTTCTTAAAAATAAATATTTATATAGATTTTTAGGATTATTAAATTCTGTAATGGGTCGACCATCAGATTTTAGGGGCTAAATTTAATTTAAATTATTTTGCTTTTTTTACAAAATAAATCCCAATGATTACTGCTATAAGAGAAATTAATACTTTTGTTGTTATTAACTCTTTTAAAAAGATATAACTTAAAATAGTTCCAAAAATTGGTATTAAATAAGAAACTTGAGATTGAAAAATTAATCCATTTCTAATCAAAATTCTAAATCTAAGCAGCCATGCTAAACCAGTTGAAACTAAGCCTAAATAGATTACTGAAATTGTAGAGTCTAATCTAGGATTTAAATTCCAAGGTTTTTCTATTAAAATAGAAAGAGGTATTAAAATTAAGACAGCCCAAATTAATATGGAGCCAGTAACATTCTCATTCTTTTTCTTACTTATTTTTAAAGTTAATACTCCACCAACAACATAACAGGTTGAGCCCAAGAGAATTAATAAAGCAGAAATAAAATTATTTTCATTAATTAAAATATTATCTGAAAATAAGTATATTATTCCTGAGAAACCAATTAAAATGCCAAAAGTTTTAATGAAATTAAACTTTTCATTTTTTGTATAAAAATGCCCTAAAATTGTAGAACTTAACGGAGTAGTTGACATTAAGATTGCTGCAAGATTGCTTTGTACAGATTTTACTCCGTACGCTATTAAAAAAAATGGAGCAACTAAATTAATAAAACCAATTATAGCAAACCAATGCCAATCTTTTGAAAAAGCTTCAATTTTAATTTTTTTAAAATAACACAGTAACAAAACTGGAATTGCTCCAAAAAAAACTCTCAATAAAGCAATGGTAACTGGTCCAAAAGAGTATGTGGCAATTTTAATATTAAAAAAAGCAGAGGCCCAAATTAATGCAAGAAAAGTTAATAACAAATAATCAATTAATGTAGGTTGCTTCATTCTATTATTTCTTTAATTGAACCATACGTTATTTTTTGTAAATTACTAAAATTTGTTTTAAATACGCAATTTGGATGTCCTGCTGCAGCAAACAAAGAGTTAAATCTTTTTAGAGAATTGTCTATTAAAATATTAATCTTATTTGAATGGCCAATAGGAGAAACACCTCCAATAGTGAAACCAGTGATATCTTTAACTTCTTCAGCAGTTGCCATAGATGCATCTTTAATATTAAGCTCATTTTTAATTTTATTTAAAGAAGCTTTTTTATCACCAGCAACTAAGCACAATGTGAATGTATTTTCTGTTTTAAAAAGCAAGCTTTTAACAATTGCACCTACCTCACAATCTAATGATGACGCAGCCTCTAGAGCTGTTCTGGCAGATGATTTTAATACAATAACATTTTGCTTTGGGTCAAACTCTTTGAGTGATTTTTCAACTCTTTTAACCCCTTCTTTGTCTAATAAAGTCATTATTCAACTTTTACTTGTTAGCTTGTTTCTAAGTTTAATTGTACAACTATGTAAAATTTGCATAGGTGTTATTAAGTAAAAGAGCGTTATTTATCAATCTTTTATTGGTAATACAATTATAAGAATTATACAGGAGAAAAAATGAGTTCTAAAGATGTTTTAAAATTTATAAAAGATAAAGAGGCAGAATTTGTTGATTTAAGATTTACTGATCCTAGAGGTAAATTACAACATTTAACTATGGACTGTACAATTGTAGATGAAGAAATGCTCAATGAAGGTGTCTTTTTTGATGGTTCATCTATAGCAGGATGGAAAGCTATTAATGAGTCAGATATGATTTTAAAGCCTGATACTTCAAGATTTTTTTTAGATCCATTTACTTCTCATAACACTGTAATACTATTTTGTGACATTTTAGATGCTGTAAAGAAAACTCCCTATGAAAGAGATCCTAGAGGAGTTGCAAAAAAAGCTGAAGAATATTTAAAGAAATCAGGTATTGGTGACAAAGCTTTTTTTGGTCCTGAACCAGAATTTTTTGTATTTGATGATGTTAGAATTAGCAATGATCCTAATAACACAGGATTTATTTTAGATAGTAAGGAAGGTCCTTACAATTCAGGAAAAGTTTATGAAAATGGTAATATGGGACACAGACCTCCGGTTAAAGGTGGTTACTTTCCAGTACCACCTGTTGATAGTGAGCAAGATATGCGTGGTGAATATTTAAAGAGTTTAAAAGAAGTAGGAATTAAAGTTGAAAAACACCATCATGAAGTTGCTCCGAGCCAACATGAGCTTGGTATGTATTTTGGAACTTTAGTAGATCAAGCAGATAATGTTCAATTGTATAAGTATGTTGTGCAAATGGTAACTCATTCTTTTGGCAAGACAGCAACATTCATGCCTAAACCTGTTGCTGGTGATAATGGATCAGGAATGCATATCCACCAATCGATTTGGAAAAGTAATAAACCTGTATTTTCAGGTGACGCTTATGCTGGGCTATCTGAAACTGCGCTTCACTACATAGGTGGAATTTTAAAACATGCTAAAGCAATTAATGCTTTTGCAAACTCAACAACTAATAGTTACAAAAGATTGATCCCAGGTTTTGAAGCTCCTGTTCTGTTGGCTTACTCTGCTCGAAATAGATCTGCATCATGTCGAATACCAATTACTTTAAGTAAAAATGGTGCAAGGTGTGAAATTAGATTTCCTGATGCCTCAGGAAACCCTTATTTAACTTTTGCAGCAATGTTAATGGCTGGACTAGATGGAATTAAAAATAAAATTCATCCAGGTGAACCTTTTGATAAAGATCTATATGATTTACCACCTGAGGAAGTAAATGCTATTCCAACTGTATGTGGATCTTTAAGAGAAGCTATGGAAAGTCTCGATAAAGATAGAGATTTTTTAACTCAAGGAGGTGTTTTTACTGATGATCAGATAGATGCTTACATTGCACTTAAGTTTGAGGAAATTCACAAATTTGAACATGCTCCACATCCTGTAGAATTTGAAATGTATTATAGTAGTTAATTTAGTTACTGTCTGGTTGTAGCAACTGTATCTTTGTTAACACCTTTTTTAACAACATAATCCTGTGTGCCGTTTGCACCTGTTTCCACTTCTTTACGAAGATTTTTAAAGAAAATTTTTTCTTTTAAAGAATCTTTAAGATTTTTAACAAGATTTTTAAATTCAAATTTATTCATGAGAGTCTTATACCTTAGATATGCGTTTAGCGCAATACTGCTATGCAACTCATGGAATAGTATTTTTAGTCTATTTTAAAAGACTCTCCGCAGCCACATCTCTCAGTTTCGTTGGGATTATTAAACACAAAAGTAGAGGAAAACTCCTCTTTTTTATAGTCCATTTCTGTACCCAATAAATACATTACTGCAGCAGAATCTATAAAAACTTTAACACCTTTGTCTTCAATAATTTCGTCATTCGGATTTACTTCTTTTGAATATTCCAAAACATAAGACATGCCTGCACATCCACCTGATTTTACTGAAACTCTAACGCCAACTGATTCTTTTTCAGCACCAGACATTATTTCTTTAATTCTTGATGCAGCATTTTCACTAAGTTTAATTATTTGGTTCATTATAAATTTAACTCCAACTTTGCAGCATCAGACATCATATCTTTATTCCATGGTGGGTCCCAAACAAGTTCTAAATCAACATCTTCTATTTCTTCAACTTGCATAGCGCCCTCTTTCACTTCTTTAGGTAAACTTTCAGCTACAGGACAGTTTGGTGTTGTTAATGTCATTTTAATTTTTGCTTTTTTGTTATCTACTTGAACATCGTAAATTAAACCAAGTTCATAGATATTAACTGGTAATTCAGGATCGTAAATTTTTCTAATTTCTGCAATTATTTTATCTTTAACTTCCATAAATATTAATCTTCTGTACTAATTTGTTTACCATCATTTTCCATAGCTGAAACTAAAGTATGCCACGATAAAGTAGCACATTTAACTCTCATTGGATATTGTTTAACCCCCGATAAACACATCAGCTTTGTTTTATCATCATCTTTTAATAAATTAGACTTAAGATCAGGGTTTTCTTTTATCATTCCTAGAAAGTCTTCTATAATTTCTTTTGCTTCATTGTCACTTTTGCCTTTTATTAGGTCAGTCATTATTGAAGCTGATGCCATTGAAATCGCACATCCGCTACCTTCAAATGATATGTCTTCGACTTTTCTTTGATCATTCAATTTTAGATAAACATGCACATTGTCACCACACAAAGGATTGTTTCCTTTTGCGTCTTTATTAAAATCATCTGTCTTTCCTAAATTTCTTGGATTCTTTCCATGTTCTAGAATAAGTTCCTGATAAAGTTCTTTTAAATTCATTTTAAATCAAAAATTTTCTTACAGTTATTAATTCCTTCATTCAATTTATCTAAATCACCCTTAGTGTTATAAACTCCTAATGAAGCCCTTGCACTTGCGGGGATACCTAGTTTATCGTGAAGTATTTGACAGCAATGATGGCCTGCTCTAATTGCTACTCCAGTTTCATCTAAAATAGTAGCTATATCATGTGGGTGAACGCCCTTAATAGTAAAAGATAATACTCCACCTCGTTCTTTTGGATTACCAATTAATTCAACTGAATTATTCTTTTGTAAAATTTCTTGACCATATTCTATTAATTCTTTTTCGTGTTTAATAATATTTTCAATTCCAACACTTTCTAAAAACTTTATCGACTGATCAAAAGCAATTACCTGAGCTGTTGCCATTGTTCCTGCTTCATATTTATTTGGTAGATTTCCATATGAAATTCTATCTTTTTTTACTTCATTTATCATGCCACCTCCACCTTGATAAGGAGGAAGTTGTTCGAGCCATTTCTTTTTTCCATACAAAACTCCTAGTCCTGTTGGTCCATACATTTTATGACATGAAATTGCATAAAAATCACAATCCAAATCCTGCATATCTAATTTAAGATGGGGCCCTCCCTGACATCCATCTACCACAACAATTATTCCCTTTGAATGAGCTAATTGAGTTATTTCTTTAATTGGTAAAACAGCACCAGTAACATTAGATAAATGTGTTATTGCTATTACTTTGGTTTTATCAGTGATTTCTTTTTCAATGTTTTCAATTGGAATATCACCATCTTCATTGATTTCAGCAAATTTTATTTTAACATTCTTAGATTTTCTCAAAAAATGCCAAGGTACGTAATTTGAGTGATGTTCTAATTCGGTAATTAAAATTTCGTCATTTGGTTCTATAATAGTTTGGCCAAGAGTATTTGCCACCAAGTTTAGAGCTTCTGTAGCTCCTTTAGTAAATACAATTTCATTTTTATCTTTTGCATTAATATATTTTTGCACTGAAGATCTTGTGTTTTCATATAAATTTGTTGCTGCAACTGCCAAATAATGAAGGCTTCTTCCTACATTAGAAAATTGTTTAGAATAAAAGTCATTAATCCTATCTAAAACAACTTTTGGTTTTTGTGAAGAATTTGCACTGTCTAAATAAACTAGATCATTATTTTGAATTTTTTCATCAAAAATAGGGAATTCTTTTTTAATTTTATCTATATTCATTCTTTTAATCCAATTATATTTTTTATTAAGTTTTTAGTTTCAGGGTCAGTAATCTTCTCAATTACATCAAGCATAAATCCATTTATAAGAAGTTCTTTAGACTGTTGGTAATTAAGGCCTCTAGACATTAAATAAAAAATTGAATTTTCATCAAGACTACCAGAGGCAGATCCATGAGAACATTTTACATCATCAGCATAAATTTCTAATTCAGGTTTTGCATTAAATTCAGATGTTTCGTCTAATAATATTGCTTTACTCAATTGATAGCCATCCGTTTTTTGTGCTTTGGGGTTAACAAATATTTTTCCTTGATATATAGACTTAGAATTTTTTCCAAGAACACTTTTTATTAGTTGATAACTTTTAGTATTTTCTGTTAAATGATTTATCGTTGTTCTAATTTCATGTTGTTTATTATCTGTTAATAAAAAGATACCGTTAACAAAAGCTGAAGAATATTCTCCACTTAAATTGCAATTAATTTCATTTTTTAAAAAATTAGAACCAGAAGATAAAATAAAAGTTTCAGAGACACTATTTATGTCTTGATCAATATTATTAAAAGAATATCTGATATTTTTGTTATTTGTTTTATCAATCTTATAATTTTTTAGTATTGAATTTTTTTTTAAATCAAAGTTATAAAAAATATTTATAAAATTTTTTTCTTTATTGTCGTTATAAAAATCGATTAATCTTAAAGAGCTATTTTCTTCTAATTGAATTTCTAATCTTAGATTAATATTTTTAGATTTAATTGTGTCATTAGTTGTGTGATAAACAATAAGTGGTTTTCTAAATGTATAATCTTTTTTAATCAAGATTTTATAACTTTTATTTGTAAATGCATTATTTAAATCAAGTAAAGAATTGTTATTATCAAATTTACTATCTAGTTTAGAGTTTTCATTAATTTTTATTTTATTCTCATCCTCGTAGCTAAAATCAATTTTTTCCACTCGTCCATTAATAAAAAAAATTTTATTATGTTCTAAACTATCTATAAAGATAGATGTATCAATTTTGCTAGAAGAAGAGTAATCATTATAAAAATCAAGCTCACCAATATTTTTTTGGATAATTTGACTTATGTCTGAAAACTTCCAATTTTCAAGTTTTCTATTCGGAAAACCACTTTCTATAAATTTATTAAGATATTTTCTTTTTAATTTAATTTCTTCCTCAGAAAAACTGGAAGTTTTTACTATCTTATCAAAATCTATTTTAATTTGCTCTTTCATTTAATTAAAATTTTCATATCCTTTTTTCTCTAACTCTAAAGCTAATTCTGGACCTCCAGATTTAATTATTTTGCCACCCATTAATACATGAACAAAATTTGGCTTAATATATTCTAATAGTCTTTGATAGTGAGTGATAATTAAAAAGGAGTTTTTTTTATTTCTTAGAGTATTTACACCATCAGAAACTATTCTCAGCGCATCAATATCTAGTCCTGAATCTGTTTCGTCTAAAATTGACAATTTAGGTGTCAGCATTGACATTTGTAAGATTTCATTTTTCTTTTTTTCACCACCTGAAAAACCTACATTTAATTGTCTATTTAATTTTTCTTCATCAAATTTTAATTCTTTAGCTTTTTCTTTTACAAGTTTTAAAAATTCAATAGCATCTAACTCTTTTTCGCCTCGGGCTTTCCTAACTGCATTTAAAGAGGTTTTTAAAAAAATATTTGTATTCACACCTGGGATTTCTAATGGATATTGAAAAGCTAAAAATATTCCTTTGTGAGCTCTTTCCTCAGTTTCAAGTTCAAATAAATTCTTATTTTCAAATAAAACTTCCCCTGAAACATCATATCCTTTTTTGCCAGATAGAATATTGGATAACGTGCTCTTACCAGACCCATTCGGACCCATGATAGCATGCACCTCTCCAGGGTTTATATTTAATGAAAAACCCTTTAATATGGACTTATTTTCAATACTAGCATTTAAATTATTTATTTTAAGCATTAACCAACACTTCCCTCTAGGCTAATACCTACAAGTTTTTGAGCCTCTACAGCAAATTCCATTGGCAGTTGCTGAAGTACTTCCTTACAAAAACCATTTACAATTAGCCCTACTGCTTCTTCAGGATTTAATCCCCTTTGCTGACAGTAATGAAGTTGCTCTTCACTTATTTTTGAAGTTGTGGCCTCATGTGCTATATTTGAATCAGAATTTTTATTCTTAATATATGGTACGGTATGTGCTCCACATTTATTTCCCATTAATAAAGAGTCGCACTGAGTATAATTGCTAGAATTTTTTGCTTTAGAATTAATATCAACTAATCCTCTATAAGTCATATCTGAAAATCCTGCACTTATGCCTTTTGAAATTATCTTACTTTTTGTATTTTTACCAAGATGAATCATTTTTGTTCCAGTGTCTGCTTTTTGATGATTATTTGTTATGGCTATTGAATAAAATTCACCAATTGAATTATCACCTTTTAATATACAGCTAGGATATTTCCATGTTATAGCTGAACCAGTCTCTACTTGAGTCCATGAAATTTTAGAATTTTTTCCCTTGCACAATCCTCTTTTAGTTACAAAATTATAAATGCCACCTACCCCATCTTTGTCTCCAGGATACCAATTTTGAACTGTTGAATATTTAATTTCAGCATTATCAAGTGCTACTAACTCTACATTTGCAGCGTGAAGTTGATTTTCATCTCTCATAGGTGCGGTACAGCCTTCCAAGTAACTCACATAACTTCCTTTATCAGCAACTATCAAAGTTCTTTCAAATTGACCAGTTTCAGATGCATTAATTCTAAAATAGGTTGATAATTCCATCGGGCATTTAACACCTTCAGGAATATAAACAAATGAACCATCAGTAAATACCGCAGAGTTTAGTGTTGCAAAAAAATGATCTGTTAATGGTATAACTGATCCAAGATATTTTTTAACAAGTTCTGGATATTTTTGAATTGCCTCTGACATAGAGCAAAAAATAATTCCAAGTTTTGTTAATTCACCTTTGAACGTTGTTGCTACAGAAACTGAATCAAACACTGCGTCAACAGCTATACCATTTAATCGTGCTTGTTCTTGAAGTGGAATGCCTAACTTTTTGTATGTTTCTAAAAGTTTTGGGTCTAATTCATCTAAACTTTTTGGTTTATCATCCATACTCTTAGGTGCAGAATAATAATAAAGATCTTGATAATCAATTTTAGGGTATTTAGGCTTTTGCCAATTTGGTTCTTTTAATAGTTTAAATCTTTCAAATGCTTTTAATCTATATTGAAGCATCCAGTCTGGTTCTTCTTTAATGTTTGAAATAAATCTAATTACCTCTTCACTTAAACCTTTG
>Ga0209632_10006318_pt1 | contig 10029 bp, 7 predicted proteins | sample COG_10_FD_184754 | JGI IMG/M metagenome (GOLD analysis project Ga0209632, IMG submission 184754) | Pelagic Microbial community sample from North Sea - COGITO 998_met_10 (SPAdes) (version 2) | ecosystem: Environmental > Aquatic > Marine > Neritic zone/Coastal water | place: Helgoland, sampling...
TTCAAATAAAAAAATTTTTTTTAAAAATTATTTTATATTACCTTAGAAAATAAAATCAAACTCATTATTTAGCAGGTAGTGGAGTTTAATTTTGTCGATAGCATGATTATAAGACGTATTATGGAGATAGATTTAAAAAAAAGAAGGATGATATGTATATAGGGAATAAAAAAAAGTTTAATTTTATCGATAAATATATAAATATTTGCAAAATACAAATTTAAAAATTGTAAAAAAAAAACAAAATCGCAAAAAAAGTCGGAGAACTTTATAAAAATCGCAAAAAAAGTCGGAGAACTTAAAAAAACCGCAAAAAATCGGAGAACTTTATAAAAATCGCAAAAAAAGTCGGAGAACTTTATAAAAATCGGGAAAAAATAAATAAAATTAAAAAAGAAATAAAAAATTAATATAAATTTAATATAAATTTAATAAAATAATATAAATAAATATAAATTTAATAAAATAATATAAATAAATAAAAAGAAATAAAAAATTAATATAAAATAATATAAATAAATAAATAAAAAGAAATAAAAAATAAATAAAAAAAAATATAAATAAATAAAAAGAAATAAATAAAATTATAGATTAAAATATGGTTTGTTATGAACTGTATTAATATTTTTTAAGGTGTGATATAGGTGGTATTTATGATATTTCATTAAATAACATATAAATAATATAAATAATATAAAAGCCCAAAAATATATGTGTTGTTCTTTCGATAATATTACATAATTAATTTTAAGATTGTAAAAATATAATATCACAATTATTATTAAATATATTAATATCTTCATATATATTTGTTTATGCTCTTTTTTTTTATAAATTTGAATTATTTAAAGTAATATACTATTTAATATTAAAGATTAAAGATGGTATGTCATATTATATTAGGTGGTGTGGTTAGTTTAGTATCTGCGTGTAAAAGTTATATATGTGCAACATATTTATTATCAAAACCATTATTATCTTATATTACTATTAGGATATCATGGTTAATGGGTGTTTCAATAATAGAATGGTATTCAGGTAGGTTATATAGTATTCATTGTATTGGTGAAGGGTTTACGGGATTTTATAATCATATATGGAATCTTGCTAGTCCAGCATGTACTGGATTATTAACAACTCATATATCTTTAATGGGTGTTTTAGTAGCATCATTTGTAATATCTTTCTTATGGGGGATAGTAATATTATTTAATAAATTTAAACAAAATAATATATCAAATGATATATTAAAAGAATATCATGAATTAAAAAATTTAGTTTATAAATCATAATTTTAATATAAATAATTCAATATGAACAATATTTATGTTACTTATATGTCAAATGATAGAGATATTTTAGGTGTTTTAGTATTAAATTATAGATTAAAGGTATTAAAAAGTAAATATGATTTATCTTGTATGGTTACACATGATGTTTCTTTAAACTCAAGAAAACTATTAGAAAAATTTGGTATAAAGATTATAAATATTGATTTTTTTGAAAATTTTGAAAAATTTAATATAGATGAAGATAAATTAAATAGTTTATACAAAAAACATACATTTGGTAAACTATTTATATTTTTAATAAATACTAAATGTGTTTATTTAGATAGTGATTTTTATATTAATAAAAATATAGATCACTTATTTGAATATGATACTTCGAATAAACAAATTTATATGACTAATGATTTACTAATGAGACAGGTTGAATCTAGTAATAATTTTGAATTATTAAATATTAATAATGAATTTAATTCAGGATTGATTATATTTCAGGGAGATGAAAGTATATTTATAGAAACCGTCAAGTTTATTTTATTAACTCCATATGATGATCTTGATAAATGGTATGGTGATCAGATAGTTTTAAATTATTTATTTAAAAATAAAAGTCTAAATGTAAAAACATTAGATCATAAATATAATTTAATTTTTCATTCAATAGATTTTTTTATTGAAAATAATATTATAGATGAAGAAGATATATATGTTATTCATTATATATTATCAGACAAACCATGGTTAGTTGATTCACTATTAAATAAATGTGGTGATAATTATTCCAAAAAATATTGGTTAAAATGGTTTGAGGCTTATCATGATTTACAAGAAAATAGTTTTAATAAAAACAATTTAAATTTTATATAAATAAATAAAATTGAAAATTATTTAAAATTAAAATATCTTATAATATAATATAATTTAATATAATGTTTATCCCATTTAGTAAAATAACTAAAAAATATAACATGAAAATTCACGGAATTTTACATATAGGTGCTCATAATTGTGAAGAACTAGAAGTATACAATGAATATGGACTGAAAAACAGTCAGATTATTTGGGTAGAGGCAAACCCAGAATTAGTAGAACAAAATTTAAGGGTTGATAAAAGTAGAATAATTAAAAACTTTATTTGTTGCGACACAGACCAGGGAAAAACAAAATTAAATATATCAAATAATGGTCAATCATCCTCAATTTTAGAACTAGGAACACATGCTAAAAGTTATCCATCCATAAAATATAATGATTTTGTTGAAGTAAATAATAGTAGAATTGATACAATGTATAATCAAGATAAAATACCTAAGAATTTTGCAAACTTTTTGAATATAGATATTCAAGGAGCAGAGCTAATGGCATTGAAAGGAATGGGTGATTTACTTAATTATTTTGATTATGTCTATCTTGAGGTAAATAAAGATTACGTATATAAAAACTGTGCTCTTGTACATGAAATTGATGAATATTTATCAGAATACAATTATGTAAGAGTCGAAACAGTTTGGACAAATGCTCAATGGGGGGATGCTTTATATATTAGAATTAAAAATAATTTTGATTTACTCAAGAATGTCCGTTGTTTCGAAGAAATATGGCAAATCAACGGAATCACTTTAGAATATGCATTAGAAAAAGCAAATTCTGATCCTAGAGTCAAAGCATTACATTGGTACAAGAACAATGGCGGGGATGGGCGTATTGACGGTGTTGAAGGATGGTACCAAGGTGCTGGTGGTTCATTAGGAACAGTTGTAAATAATGATTGGGACACTATTGTATTGAACCAACACAAACTTTAGTATTTGACATTGGGGCTAATATTGGAAGATGGACAGATGCAAATCTTAATAAATATGATAAAATAATTACAATAGAAGCTTCACCATATACATTTGAAAAATTAAAAAAGAAATGCAAGAATCGTAAAGTAAATTTACTTAATTATGCAATTTGTGATAATAATGGAATGGATATAAAATTTTATCACGCAGATTCAGATGTTTTGTCTACATTAAATAAGGATTGGTTAACTGATTCAAAATCTAGATTTTTCAACTATAATTATAAAGAAATAATTTGTAAAACAAAAACTATTGATGATTTAATAATGCAATATGGGAAACCAAATTTAATCAAAATAGATGTTGAAGGTGGGGAGTATGAGTGTATAAAATCATTGACACAAAAAGTTGATCGTCTTTGTTTTGAATGGGCTTCGGAAACAAATGATATTACATACAAATGTTTGAACTATTTATTTACTTTAGGATTTACTAAATTCTACATCCAAATGGGTGATAATTATACTTTTTACCCGAATTACAATAATTTTGAAGATTTATCATCCGTTAAAAGTAAATTATCAAAAATGATTATAAAAAAAGATTGGGGTATGATTTGGTGTATTTAATTTTTGTAGTTTTTCAATGGTTTTCTTCTGGTTGAATATTTTTTACTCAATTTAAGAGCTGGTTTTTGTTTATATATTTCTTATATAAATAAATAAATTTGATAATTATTAAATTATTTAAAAATAAAAATATTTACATATAGTGTATATGGAAAGTTATTTAAACGAATTAGATGTTTACAATGATAATATTCCCGTAAAAGATAATAAAAGTATTAATCAATGTTGTAATGATACAAATAACCATAGTATATGTGAAGAAAAATGTTTATGTAGAGTATGTGGGTCAAATATAGAAAATATCAGTTATTTACCTGAAAAATGTTATGATAATACTATGAACTCGCATCATGGAATGCCCGTTTCAGCATTATTACCTGATACAAACTTAGGATCAGTTATTAGTGGTGGATATTATAAAACTTATAATCAAAGATTAATCCAACAAATGAATAATTATTCATCAATGAGTTATAAAGACCGATCAGCTTTGAAAGTTTTTGGAACCATTTCGGACAATTGTAAAAGAAGCAATATTAATGAAAAAATAATAGATGAATCAAAAAGTATATATAAACATATATCATCCAAAAAAATATCAAGAGGATCTAATAGGTTGGGGATAATCGCTGCGTGCGTATTTATGGCTTGCAAAAATGAAGGTTGTCCTAGATCGAGTAAAGAAATAAGTCAAGTATTTAATTGTGATTCTAAAATAATAACGAAAGGTATAAAGCATGTAAATGATATTTTAAGAATACATAAATTATCGTATAGAGTTAAATCATATAGAGTCGATTCATTTGATTTAATAGTACGATTCTGTAATAGGTTGAGTTTATCAATGGAACAAATATCGGAAATTCGGTTATTGGGTGAACAATTATTGGAGGATTATTGTGGTGATTTATCATCTTGTACTCCTGGAAGTCTCGCAGCTAGTTATATATATTATTATATTTGTAATAATAATATTAAAATATCTAAAAAAGAAATATCAGATAATACAGGAATAAGTGTCGTAACTATTCAAAAAATAGTGACGTTATTACACGATTTATCTAAAAAAAATGAGACCGATTAGATCTAAAATTTAATACTTTTCTATTATTAATATTGTTTTTATATTCAATTTTATTACCATTATAATCGTGTTTAATAGTTAATTTAAATATTTCACATATTAATATTAAAAATGGATCACATGAAGAACAATCATATCCATTATTTACATTTTTTTCATTAAATTCGTTAATCATTTTATAATTTTCTTCCAATAATGTTTTATGTATTAATTCATTTTGCCATAAAACATTTTCGCAATTTATATTTTTATTTTTTAATAATAAAATAAAATTAATATTATTTATATTTTTATTAGAGGATATAATATCAAAATCATCTTGATTTAAATTACGTAATATTCCATCCCAAAAACAAGACATATATGTATAATTTATAGTATTTTAAAATTTGATAATAAATTTGAACATAATTTAAAAATAAAATTAGTATATTATAATATGAATATAATCGAGTTTCAATTATTAGATATTTCTTCTGATGATATAGAAACTGACGATAATGATAAGGAATTTGTAATAACATTATATGGGAAAACAAATATTACTAAAACTACTATATTTGGTGATTTTAATGAAAATATAGTTTGTCATGTATATGGATTCAGACCATACTTTTATTTAAAATATCCAACGAAAGATACAGGTGGGAATAATATATTGAGTTCATTTATTAAAAATGCGTTCTTTACTGATAATTATCTAAATATCGAGCATTATATATATAAAAAAGAAGAAATATTAAATTGTCATGAATTATATAGATTTCGGGCTGATGATAATGGCGTCGAAATAAAATATAAATTTATTAAATTAGAATTTATATCATATGGTAATATGAAGACTGCTATACGGAAAATTAAAAACTTCTGTAAATTTAATCAAAATTCTGATGAGGCCAGGATTCGAGCCTTTATTAATCAAACTAATGAAGACCCAGAATACAGGTTTGATTGTAATTTATACGAATCAAATATACATCCTACTTTAAAATTTATACACGAATATAATATAAAAACCTCAGGATGGTTGGGTGCAAAAGTCAAAAATCAAATACAAGATAAAAGATTTAATGTTGATAAAGAATATAAAATAACATGCCCTGATATAATAACGGGAAAAATATCAGAAAGAAAAGATATTAATAAATTTATCATTGCATCTTTTGATATTGAATGTGATAGTTCACATGGTGATTTTCCAAACCCCATTAAGGATTTAAGGAAATTATGTATTGAAATAACAGACTGTTATAAAATATATGGATTTGCTGATATTAAATTTATATTCAAAAAAGCTTTTGATGATGGACACAGAGTTAAATATGAGTCGGATAAAAGCTTTGCAGATATAATTAGTCCAGTTTATTCTACAAATACATATTGCCCAGAATCGTTGGAAAAAATATTAGGAAAACACCAAAAAGAAATTGATATTTTATTAAAAGAAAGTCTTTTAAATTCAAAAAATAGAGAAAATTGTGTTAAATGTTTAACTACTATTTTATCAAAAATTAATTCTGTAAAAAAAGATAATAATGGTAAACCTATGAAAATTAATGTGAAAGGTGATCCTATTATACAAATAGGTATAGTATTTCATCGTTATGGTGATACAGAACCTTATAATAGAAGTATAGTTGTAATTGGATCAGAATATCGCAAAGATGAAGAAATATGTGATGATTTGGAAAATATGGATGAAAACAATATTAAAATTTATAGGTGCTCAGGTGAAAAAAACCTATTACTCAAATTTAAAGATTTAATGTTAAAACATAATCCAGATTATATTACAGGATATAATATATTTGGTTTTGATTTTGATTATATTATAAAAAGAGTAGATGTATTATTTAAATGTGATAAATGTAAATGGAACAATTGGACGAGGTCATTCGATCATGGATTTAGGTGTGAAAAACACGCATTTTACCGATTAGGTAGAATGATGAAAGATAGCAACCTTGATTATGAACCTACTATTAATTTAGATAATTATGATTATAGTAAAAATAAAAAAGTAGATGAAGGTTATCATCAACATAATACAAAAAAATGTAAAGAAATAACTAAAAGGTTGGGCGGATTTAATGATGACCCGAATAATGAAGAAAAGGACTTCATGCAAAACATATTAAAATATATTCATATGGATGGTAGAATCATATTTGATGTTCAGAATGAAGTGAAAAAAGGAACATCATTGGATTCATATAAATTAGACAATGTCGCGGCACATTTTATGAAAGGAACAATTTTGTCAAAAATACGTTTTAAGAGTTTTGGTCATACAAGAATTAAAACAAATAATATTGGCAATTTAAAAGAAAATGATTATATATCTATATTAATTACAACAAAATATGGTGACATAAAATATAATAATAATGAAAAATTTAAAATCCTTAGTATAGAAGGTGATAATGGGAGATGGTGGATGATATCCATAAGTGGTGTGATAAAAAATTACGATAATGATACAGAAAACTTTATTAAAGCAGAGTGGTGTCTTAATAAAGACGATGTACCACCACAAGAACTATTTAGATTACATAAATATGGAGGTCCATCTGGGAGAGCAAAAATCGCGAAGTATTGCTTAATGGATTGTGAATTATGTATTTATTTACTATTATTATTAGATTTCATACCAAATAATATGGGTATGAGTAACGTATGTTGGGTTCCACAACCATATATATTCTTACGAGGTCAAGGTATTAAAGTACAATCCTTAGTAACAAAATCATGTGGTGATAATAAAATTAGAGTCCCTACTTTGAAGCAATTTAATGAAGATGAATGTGATAATTCAGGATTCGAAGGAGCTATTGTATTAGATCCTGATACGGGAATATATTTAAATGATCCAATCGCGGTATTAGATTATGCTTCTCTATATCCAACATCTATAAATGAAAAGAATTTATCTCATAACACATATTTAGGTGAATATGAATTAATTAAAGATAAAATCGAAAATTTCGGATGGAAAGAAGGTGATGATTATAATAGAATAAAATATTATGATTATGAATATATAAATAAACCAGGAACATCTATTATTGAGAAAATTGCCGTATATTCTGATGAAAATGATGAAAATGGTACCAAAAAACAAAAAGAAATAGATTGCGTATTCTTAACAGAAAAAAAGAAAAAAGGTATTATACCATTAGTCGTTAGTGAATTATTAAATGCCAGAAAAGCTACCAAAAAACTATTAAAAAATGAAAAAGATGAAAATAAGAAAAAAGTCTTAGATGGTTATCAATTGGCATATAAATTAACAGCAAATTCTGTATATGGTCAATTAGGTGCCAAAACATCTAGTATTTCATTTAAAAAGATCGCAGCATGTACTACTGCTATTGGCCGTGAACGGATATATGATGCAAAAAGAATAGTAACTCATTGGACTGAACAAGATATATGGAAAAATAATATTAAGGAAAGCGAATTTTACGATGGCGTAACTGATATTTCATCAGAAGTAGTTTATGGTGATACTGATTCTATATTTGTAAAATTTATAATTGAAAAAGGAATAGGTAATAGATTATCTGGAAAAGATGCATTACCCATATGTATTCAATGTGGTAAAGATTCAGGTATTTATATTACAGAACAACTACACATAGAAGATAAAAAACCACAAGATTTAGAATATGAAAAAACATTTTGGCCATTCATATTAATATCAAAAAAGAGATATACGGGTGAAAAATATGAATTTACAGCAGATGAAATTCCAAAAAGAACATCTATGGGATTAGTAACCAAAAGAAGAGATAACGCCCCCATTGTAAAATATGTATTCGGAAATTTAATTAATAAATTAATGTATGATAAAGATTTAAATAAAACTATTAAATGGTTAGAATATATATTGAAAAATATAATTGACGGAAAAGAACATATCAGTCAATTTATATTATCAAAAACATTAAATAGTTATTATAAAAATCCTGGATCAATCGCTCATAAGGTTTTAGCAGACCGTATCGGTGAACGTGATCCAGGTAATAAACCAAAAGCAAATGACCGCATCCCATACGCATATATTGATGTTGGGCCGGAAAAAGAATTTGTTCGGTTTAAGAAAGCATATGAATGGAAAGGTACTGGTAAATTTAAACAGGTGAAAAAACAAGTTGAAAATGGCACCTTTTATAAGAAAGACGTTATTGAAGATTTAGGCGTTACTAAAACAGGCAAACCTAAAACTAGAAAGATAAAAGTGGATAATACAGATAAACCCAAATATGATACAATATTTGAAGACGGCGAAGAAATTATGGAAAAAATAGAAACACAAGGTGAACCAGTTTGGAAAAATAAAGTGATATTACAAGGTAATCGCATAGAACACCCCGAATTTATTAAACAAAATAATAAGAAAATAGATTATAAATTTTACATATCAAATCAAATAATGAATCCTGTAAAACAAGTATTAGATATTACTATGAATCCTGATGATACTAAATCGTTGTTTGATAAATTTATTAAGTAATACTAAATAATACTAATATTTTTTATATCTAATATTTAGATACATATTATAATAATGTAACGGATTAAATAAGATTATGCATATATTATGAAATAAAATATTTGTATAATGTATAACATGACTGGATTAATTGGAGGAGCTATTAAGAAAAGTTTAAAAAGTATGGACCAAGTTACTAGTAGTTTTACTATATTCGTAATAACATTAATTATATTAATAGTTAAAACATTTTTAGTAAAAATTTGTTATAATAAAGTAATTCCTAAGATTATGAAAGATATCAATGTATATAGATTAACTTTCACAGATTCTATCTTTTTAGTAATTCTATTCAGTAATTTAATTTAATCTCAATACAAAATTTTATGACGAACAGAATATCAAGTATTCTTTATAAATTTGATTTAAGAAGTAAACTTTTTTTAAAGTATAAACATTATGAAAATTATGTTCGTAATCGCGTTCTTGTCTATCATAAGTATCACTTATTCAAAGGATCACTCCAAGGTAAAAATGAGGGATGTAGAGGCTCTCCTATTTCAGAAAGATCATATGACGACCGGGCGTCGTTCTAGTCCCGTAAAACAAATGGTATGTGAAGGATATCCATGTCTCACCAGGGCACCTGAATCCATTTCTTGTAAAAACATAGGATGGGATGGTAAGGATCCCACATGGGATTGCACTACTTCATCTATGAAAGATACTAAATTGAAACGCATTG
>Ga0209632_10006327_pt1 | contig 10019 bp, 6 predicted proteins | sample COG_10_FD_184754 | JGI IMG/M metagenome (GOLD analysis project Ga0209632, IMG submission 184754) | Pelagic Microbial community sample from North Sea - COGITO 998_met_10 (SPAdes) (version 2) | ecosystem: Environmental > Aquatic > Marine > Neritic zone/Coastal water | place: Helgoland, sampling...
CAGGATGTTCCCCACCTCGGCCCCGCGCCAGCCGTAGATCGACTGATCATCGTCTCCCACACAAGCGATGTTCTGATACTTCGCGGCCAACAGGCGCAGCCACAGGTACTGTGCGACGTTGGTATCCTGATACTCGTCCACCAGAATAAACCGGAACCGGTGTTGGTAAGTTTCCAGAATGGCGGAGTTGATGCGGAAGATTGTCAGATTGTGCAGCAGCAAATCGCCAAAATCACAGGCATTGAGTTCCAGCAAGCGGCTCTGATAGGCGTCATAGATCCGCCCAAGCTGGCCATCACACAAGCCACTGGGAATATCGTCCAACGGCACCTTCTCCGGCACCCACCCGCGATCTTTCCAACGGCTGATGGCGTTGGATACGGCGCGAGGGCTGTGCGCTTTGGGGTCGAGATTGTTGTCGATCAGTAACGTCTTGAGCAACCGCAGTTGGTCATCATCATCAAGGATGGTGAAGTTTTGATTGAAGCTGTCGGCGCCCAGCGCGCTGGCATGGATGCGCAAGATCCGGGCGGCCAGACTGTGAAACGTGCCCAGCCACCACCCCGTGGTTGGCTGTCCGATCAGCGCTTCGACCCGCTCCCGCATTTCACCAGCGGCTTTGTTGGTGAAGGTTACGGCCAACACCTCCTGCGGGTGAGCGGTGCCGGTCATCAGCAAGTGCGCAATCCGGGTGGTCAGCGCTCGGGTCTTCCCTGTGCCTGCACCTGCAAGAACCAGCACCGGACCTTCGAGGGTCTCGACGGCTTCGCGCTGAGGCGGGTTCAGGCCCTGCATGTAGGCCGGCGCCAAACGCGAGTTCTGCTCTGGCGCGCGAGCCCCTTCTGCGTCTACGGTAAACAAATCCTGTGTCATGGGACGAATGTAGAACATTGTCACTCCGCTCGCCATCGAGATTACGCGCTCAAATGGGGTTCTGGAGGACATCTGATGGGGAAAACCAGCCTGTGAAGAACGTCAGTGTTGAGAACCGTATCCTTAAGGGTGATTTCCAAGGGACATCTTATAACTTACGCGTGTTTCGCTTTGGTGCTTCCAAACGGGGAGCCCCCAAGGCCTACATGCACGCCGCCCTGCACGCAGACGAAACCCCCGGCATGCTGATCCTGCACCACATGCTGCCGAAGCTGCAGGCGGCGGCGGAGGCCGGACTGATCCAGGGCGAGATCGTGGTCCTGCCACAGGCCAATCCTCTCGGCGGGGCGCAGGTGGTATTCAACGACACCCACATAGGTCGCTTTGACCTCGCGTCGGGCCAGAACCATAACCGCGGATGGGAGCTGCTGACCCCGGCCGTGGTGGCGGAAATCGAGACAGTTCTGAGTGATGATGCAACCGCCAACGTCGCCCATATCCGCCGGATTGTCGGTGCCGCCGTCGCCGCGCGGGAGCCTGCGACGGTGCTGGAGCAGTTTCGCAAGGAAATCCTGTTGCTCTCCCACGACGCTGACATCGTCTTTGACATCCATTGCGACGACGAAAGCGGCCGTCATCTGTTTATTATCCCTGAGCAATGGCCTGACTGGGAAGATATCGCACGCGCCAGCCGGTCTATGGTGGCCTTGACAGCTGCTGACAGTGGAGGGGGCTCCTATGACGAGTGCCTGTCCACGGTCTGGACCCGTCTCCAGGCGCGCTTCCCCGACCATCCCATCCCACTGGCTTGCCCAGCGGCGACCTTCGAATACGCAGGCCGAGGGGACGTGGAGGACGATGTTGCGGCCGAGGATGCGCAACATCTCTTCAGCGTGCTGTGTTCGCGCGGGTTCATCAACATGGCCCCCACGCCGCTGCCAGATATCCAGGTTCCGGGCCTCCCGCTGGAGGCAACGGATATGCTGCGAACGTCCGTTCCGGGGATCCTCACCTACCGGGTAGCGGTGGGCGATCAGGTCATCAAAGGCCAGCACGTCGCGGATATTATCGACCCAACGGAACTCGACCCGGCCCAAGCCCGTACCCCAATACACGCGACCACCGATGGCTTTGTGCTGTCACGGCGCACACGAAAACTGATGTTCCCGGGCGAGAGCATTATGAAAATTGTCGGGCGCGTTGTTCTGGAAAACCGTCAGGGCGGTTATTTGCTCGAAGACTAGAACCCGGAATGGACGGCACGTCTCGTCGGCCTAGTTCGGCTTCTCGCGACTCCATTCCGCGCTGGCAGGCAGGTCGTCCTGTCCCTCCGCAACCAGCATGGCGCGGTGATACGCATAGGACACGTCGAAGTCGTGGATCAGGCCAACGAGCGTGTTCGAACCGTCGTCCATGACCACCGGCACGTGTGCCTCCCCTTTCTCAACAAAACGCTTCATCGCCGTGGTCAAATCGCAGCTTGCGGTGACACTGAGCGCGTCCATCGCAACGTCCGCAGCGGTGTTTTCGGGATCCTTCAACGCCGAGCGTGAGGTTTCCAGGGTGATGAAGCCTTGTAACTGACCCGTATTGGACACCACAAACACCCGGCCCCAGCGGCTAGCAATCAGGCGTTCGAGAGCCTCTGGCGCGGGCGTGGACGGGGCGACGGTATCAACGTCGGTATCAAGAATCTCGGAAACCCGGGTGTTTTGCAGCAGGGAGACATCCTTGCCATCACGAATGTCCAGACCCAGCATTTGTAACTGCCGGGTGAAGAACGAATGACCTGTCAGCGCCCTGGACAGGCCTACAGCGATCACCACGGCAACCATCGATCCCACCGCCATCGGATAAGATCCGGTCAGCTCGAAAACCATCAGCACCGTCGAAATCGGCGCGCCAAGAACGGCCGCAGCGGTGGCTCCCATACCGACAATGGCGTAGGCCGCCGGGTCTGATGTGGTCCAAGGGGCTAGCGCAACGACCTGCCCAAAACTGGCACCTAGAGCGGCCCCAATCAGCAGCGAAGGCGAGAATACCCCGCCACCGAAGCCCAACCCCTGACACGCCGCCGCGCAGACGATTTTACCAGCCAGCACGGCAACCAGCAGAACCAGTCCATATTGCCCTGCCAACGTGAGTTGGGTTGCTTCATAGCCAATGCCCAGAACCTGCGGCAGCTGGATGGCGATGAGCCCGACAATCAGGCCCGCTACCGCCGGACGCGACCACCAGGGCATGCTCAGGCGGTCTGCGACCCGGACAATGCGGAATGTCAGCACGATGAAGAGTACTGCAACCAGTCCGCTGGCCCCGCCCAGCAAGCCGAACAAAGGAAAATCAGCGGCGCCGGCCATAACGATTTCCGGCATGATGAACGCGGGGTCGTCACCCCGGATGGCACGCCCAACCAAAGTCGCCGCGAGCGCAGCCAGAACGCAGGGCGCAAACAGCGAGAAAGCGTAGTGCCCCACGACCACTTCAAGCGCAAAGAACACGCCGGCCAATGGGGCGTTAAACGACGCTGCGACCGCTGCTGAAACCCCGCAGGCCAGCAGGGTACGGCGAATGCGCGGGTCGAGGCCCAGCATGCGAGCGCCCCACGCGCCGATCGTCGCGCCCCAGTGCACCATCGGGCCTTCGCGGCCAACCGAGGCACCAAAACCGAGGGAAATGGCATTGAGTGAGGCTGCCTTGATACCGTCGCGAAAGCTCATGCGGCCGCGTCTGAGCGCAGAAGCGGCGATGACGTTGGCGACACCCGGCGGCCGCGGCAGGGTTGGGTACAAGATCATCATCAAACCACCGACGATCACGCCGCCAACCACCGGACCGGCAAACCGACGCCACCAAGGTTGCTCAACCAGACCTGAGATCAATAGTTCTTCGCGGGTTCCAAGAGCCAGCCACTGGACCCAGGAAATAGCCTCGAGAAACACCACGGCGGCCAGCCCGACCAGCGTTCCAACCACCAGCGCCAGCAACGCTGCAACCAGCAGCCCTCGCTGGCGAAACGCCAACTGTGGAGACCCTGCGGTTCGGGTGGAGAGTTCGGGCATAGTACTTTGGAGCCTTCACGAGTGGATTTCGCGGTAATTAGCGGACGAGTGACTTTCCTGGAGGCAGGCCGATAGACCGGCTGACAAAGCTGGGTCGTTCCCAGTCCTTGTGGACGTCCCAAACAACGGCAAAGGCTTCCAGCACTTCATCACGGAAAGGGGCAGAGCGACGGGTTTTGAGGGAAACGGAAAGCGACATCCATTCCATGGTCGCCGAGAGGAACTCGCTGCCGTCTTCGTTGATGCCGTACATGGTCTGAACGATGTGCATGCGCTTGCTGTCGTAATCGTAGAGCTGGTTTTGCAGTCGGTAAGACTGCCCTTCCATCAGCTCGCCCATATACTGAATATGACCTTCAAGCGTCATGGTCGTCATCTGGGTCCGCTTGCGCGCTTCTGCGTCGTACTTGAGGGTATCGACAAAGAAATCCAAACCAGAATCAAAGGCCACAAGATAATAGGCAACGTTCATGTGGCCGTTGTAGTCGATCCACTCCGGCAGCACCGTTCCGCGCTGCTCGAATCCATTTTCAGCGGCTTTCCGCACCTCTACGGCATCAAAATCCACGGCAACGTCCTCCAAGCATGGATAGGAAGGCGTTATAAAGCCTGAAATTCTGTGCGCTAGGGGCTAAGGCCAGGAATGAGGTCCATAGTAGGCTTTTCGAGCGAAAAAAACGTCCTACGCGCTCTGAACGGGCGTTCTCATGGTGACCAGTTCTTCGGCGCTGCTGGGATGAATACCGACAGTCGCGTCGAAGTCCGCCTTCCGCGCACCCATTTTGAGCGCCACCGCGAAGCCTTGCATGATCTCCGCCGAATCACGCCCTGCGAGGTGCATGCCCAGAATGCGGTCCGAATCTCGATCAACAACCAGCTTCATGAAGCTCCGTCCGGGGTTGCCGGAAAGTGTGTTTTTCATGGGGCGGAAGGAGGAGCGGTAGATATCTACGTTGGCACCCTGCTCCCGTGCCTGTTCCTCAGTCAAACCGCAAACAGCAATTTCCGGGTTGGCAAATACCGCGGTCGCGATGTTGCTGTGGTCCATGCTGGTGGGCGTGTCTTGGAAGACTGTTTTCACGAAGGCCATGGCCTCGTGCAAGGCCACTGGCGTTAACTGGACCCGGTCGGTGACATCGCCAATGGCGTATACATTGGGCACGGCAGTCTGACCAAACTCATCGATCTTCACAGCACCCTTTTCGGTTAACTCGATTTGACCATCCAGACAGATTTCAGCCGGCGTGTTGGGCGCGCGACCCGTCGCAAACATGGCCTGGTCCACCTGCAAGCTCCCACCTGAGCTCAGAGCGACGTTCAGCACGCCGTCAGGGGCGGTGCGCTCCAGCGAGGTAATGCTCTCCCCCATATGCAGAGTCAGGTTCTTGTGGTGATCGAGTTGCTCATATAAGAACTGGCGTAGATCGCCGTCAAAACCGCGCAAGGGCTTTTCACCGCGGTACACCAAATGGGTCTGGGCACCCAAACCAGCGAAAATCGATGCAAACTCCACGGCAATATAACCACCGCCGTAGACAACCACGCGCTCGGGCAGGTCAGACAAATGGAAGGCTTCGTTTGAAGTGATGGCGAGGTTTTTGCCCGGCATGTCCGGCAGCGTCGGTGTTCCGCCAGTGGCCAGCAGGATCTTGTCCGCTGTCACCGTGCGTTCTTCACCGGTTTCAGGATCACGCAGAGCAACGGTGTGGGCATCAACCAGTCGCGCGCGCGCCTTAAACCATTCTACACCGGCCGAGTTCAGAGTGTTCTGATACGCATTCTCAAGGCGGGCAATGTCCTTGTCCTTGGCGGCGATCAGGCTTTCCCAACTGAAGCCATTGACGGTCACGTCGTAGCCGTAACCGGCCAGATCAGAGATATCCTCGAAGCCATGTGCGGCATAAGAAAGCAGCTTCTTGGGAACACAGCCCCGAATGACGCACGTGCCGCCCATCCGGTATTCTTCCGCCAAGCCAACTCGGAAACCTAACGGCGCCGTAAATCGCGCTGCGCGAACACCACCCGATCCCCCACCGACAACAAATAAATCGTAGTCGTACGCCATGACTCTCCCTCTCCTAATATCAGGTGCTAAGATTGGGTGGAAACGACGGGAAGTTCCAGCGCTGATTCGGTGCATGAGATAACCAGAAAAAGAGGTACATTGACGTGTGCGGCCGCTATCACATCACCAGACCGCTAGGCGCCATCGCCGATCTGTTTGACGCCAGCATCCCAGAGGAAATCCGGGACGCAGCCGCCGACGTCTTGCCCCGCTACAACATTGCTCCCACCCAAATGGTCCCCATCATCCGACATGAAGTTGAAGGGCCTGAACGGGGGCAAAGGATCGTGGATTTTGCCCATTGGGGTCTGGTTCCGTCCTGGGCCAAGGATACGTCTTTGGCCCCACGAATGATCAATGCGCGCAGCGAAACCGTCGCCGAAAAACCGTCGTTTCGCGGCGCATTCCGTCATCGACGCTGCCTGATTCCGACCTGTGGCTTCTACGAATGGAAAACCGACACGACTTCCGCCCATAAGCCCTTCAAGCAGCCCTATCGCGTGCATTTCAGCGACGGGCGCATGATGGTGATGGCGGGCCTGTTTGAGGTTTGGCAGGCCGCCGACGGATCTGCGCTGGGATCCTGTTCCATGCTGACCACAGCGGCCAGCGACGCCATGCGTCAGCTGCACCCGCGGATGCCGGTGATCCTAGACAGCGAAGATGAATGGGACGCCTGGCTATCAACACGCGCTGAGCCTGAACTGCTGCACGGGCTCTGTCAGGCTTACAGCGGCGACGATTTTGCCTTTCACCCCGTTGACCGGGCTGTCGGGCAGGTGCGTAACGAGGGTGCTTCGCTGCTCCAACCCATTGATCTCAATTCTGCTTCAGCTTTGCACGCGTCAGCCGCAAATGCGTCGCAGGGACGTCTATTATGAATTCCGTCCTTTATTCTCTCTGGCCCTCCGCCTAAGACCTAGATCATAAAACCTAGATCTCAGGCCAATGAACCTCAACCAGCGTGCGCTACCATGACTTCTTCTCTGCCCTTGAACGTCGTTATTCTTGCCGCTGGCAAAGGTACCCGCATGAAATCTGCGGTTCCCAAGGTTTTCCACGCGGCGGCCGGCCGGAGTTTGTTGGAGTGGGTGCTAGCAGCGGTGGAGGGGCTGGCGCCTGAGCGGTTGCACGTGGTCATCGGACCCGAAGGCGAGGACCATCTTGCAGGCCTCAGCGGCATGGAACGCGCCACCGTGTCGGTTCAACACGAGCGAAAAGGCACCGGTCACGCCGTCATGCAGGCACAAGACGCCCTGCGAGACGCCCTAGGCTACACGCTTGTACTCTACGCCGACACGCCGCTGGTGACGACACAAGCCCTGCGTGCCTTCGTCGATGATACGATGGCAGATGACGCTGATGTGGCCATGACCGTCTTTGAAACCGACCATCCGGCGCGCTACGGCCGGGTGATCCTAGACCCCGAAAACCGCCCCACCGCGATTATCGAAGCCAAGGACGCGACGCCCGAGCAACTGGCGGTACGCCTGTGTAATGGGGGGCTGATGCTGGCGCGATCTACCGTGCTGTTCGACCTGCTGGCACAGACCGATGACAAGAACGCCGCCGGTGAGTTCTACATCACCGATATCGTCAGCCTGGCCCGGGACGCGAACCTGCGCACGCGGGCTTCCGTGTTTGATCAAAGCCTGCTGGCCGGGGTCAACAGCCGCGCTGAGTTGGCGGCGGTCGAAGGGGTTCTTCAAACCCGCTTGCGTTCGGCCCTGATGGACGCAGGCGTGACCATGACTGCGCCAGAAACCGTGACGCTCTGCCACGACACACGTATCGGCCAGGATACGGTAATCGAACCCAACGTCTTTTTTGGCCCAGGGGTGACGGTTGGCACCAAATGCCGATTGCGTGCTGGTTCGTATTTTGAGGGCGCTCAGGTCGGTGAAGAGGTCATTGTTGGCCCTATGGCAAGACTGCGCGAAGGTACGGTTCTGGACGATGCGGTCAAGGTCGGCAACTTCGTAGAGATCAAGAAAGCTCACCTCGCTCCCGGGGCGAAAGCGCCTCACCTGACCTACGTCGGCGATGCAGAAGTCGGCGCGAAGGCTAACCTTGGCGCAGGCACCATTACCTGCAACTACGACGGCGTGAACAAGCATCAAACCGTCATCGGTGCCGGTGCTTTCATTGGGTCAAATTCCGCTCTGGTCGCACCGGTCATCATTGGCGACGGGGCTTTGGTTGGTGCGGGTTCGACCATTACTGAAGACATCCCTGCTGACGCCATTGTCACCACGCGCGGCACGACAAAAATCAAACCAGGCGCTGCCGAACGCTATCGCGAACGGCTGCGCTCCATCAAAGCGCGCAAAGACGCGTCATCCAAGCGATAAGGACAGCACTTCATGTGTGGAATCATTGGCATCCTAGGCAATGAAGGCGTTGCAGAGGAACTAGTAGACGGCTTGAAACGCCTCGAATACCGGGGCTATGACAGCGCCGGGATTGCAAGCCTGGTTGAGGGCAAAATCGAGCGTCGGCGGGCTGAGGGCAAGCTGAAGAATCTTGCTGCCAAGGTCAGAGAATACCCACTGGGCGGTCGTAGCGGCATTGGACACACCCGCTGGGCAACCCACGGCGTCCCCAACGTTGCCAACGCCCATCCCCACGCTGACAATCGGGTCGCGGTTGTCCATAACGGCATCATCGAGAACTTCGATGCCTTGCGCGAGGAACTGCGTCCGCGTGGCATCGAGTGGACTTCAGACACGGATACAGAGACCATCGTGCACCTGATTTCAGCCGCGCTGAGCGATGGTCTGGACCCAGTCGAGGCCGTTAAGTCTGTTATCGGCCGGCTGCATGGAGCCTTCGCACTGGCGATTCTGTTTGCCGGCCACGACAATCTGATGATTGGTGCGCGCAAGGGGTCTCCTCTGGCCATCGGCTATGGTGATGGTGAAATGTATCTGGGCTCTGATGCCATTGCCTTAGCGCCGCTGACCAACACACTAAGCTACATCGAAGACGGCGACTGGTGTGTGCTGACCCGTGAGGGCGTGACGGTTTACGATGCCAGCAATCAGCCCGTGGAGCGCGCCGTTGTGAAAAGCCAGCTGAACGGAGCGCTCATCGGCAAGGGCAACTATCACCACTACATGCAAAAGGAAATTCATGAGCAGCCGTCCGTGGTCGGCGATACTTTGCATGCGCACTTCAACCCGGTCGAGAAACGCATCCACTTCGAAGACCTCAAGCTGGATTTCAAAGCGCTGGAACGGCTGACCATCACCGCGTGCGGAACCGCTTACTATGCGGGTTTTGTCGCCAAGTACTGGCTGGAGCAGTTGGCCCGGATCCCAGTGGAACTGGATATTGCATCCGAGTTTCGCTATCGCGAAGCCCCCATGCCCAAGAATGGCGCGACCATCGTCCTGTCGCAGTCAGGGGAAACCATCGATACGCTCGAAGCCCTGCGCTACTCCAAACGGCAGAACAATCCGGTTCTGTCGATCGTCAATGTAGCCGAAAGCGCGATTGCGCGGGAATCACAGGTGGTGCTGCAAACCCTAGCGGGACCGGAAATCGGCGTCGCATCGACCAAGGCCTTCACCACCCAGTTGACCGTGCTGGCCAGCTTATCGCTTTGGGCCGGTCGTCAGCGCGGGACCATTGACGCCGATACCGAAGCCCGACTTTCCCAGGCACTGGTCGAGGTGCCGGCATTGATGGCCGATGTTCTAAACCATGACGGAGCCATTCGGCGGATCGCGGCGAAGGTTGCGGAGAGCCGCGATGTCCTCTATCTGGGCCGCGGTTCCATGTACCCGCTCGCCATGGAAGGCGCATTGAAGCTCAAGGAAATCTCCTACATCCATGCTGAGGGCTACGCCGCTGGCGAGATGAAGCACGGTCCCATTGCGCTGATCGATGATGCCGTTCCGGTTGTCGTCTGCGCGCCGTCTGGCCCACTGCTGGAGAAGACTGCGTCGAACGTCGAACAGGTCTCTGCGCGCGGGGGACGGTTGATACTGATTACCGATCAGAACGGCGCGGATCGG
>Ga0209632_10006330_pt1 | contig 10016 bp, 4 predicted proteins | sample COG_10_FD_184754 | JGI IMG/M metagenome (GOLD analysis project Ga0209632, IMG submission 184754) | Pelagic Microbial community sample from North Sea - COGITO 998_met_10 (SPAdes) (version 2) | ecosystem: Environmental > Aquatic > Marine > Neritic zone/Coastal water | place: Helgoland, sampling...
TTTTAACTTCTTTGTTATTTTCCATTAAATATAAATATATTAAAATTAAAAAAATTAAACTAATAAATATTTTTAATATTTATATAATTATAATGTTAATCTCTAATTTTCTAATTAAAGGAAATGCAACCGAAGGAGAAAGAATTGAAATAAATTACGAAAAAACTACTAAAATCAATTTAAATTATACATGGCAAATTAATAATGGCTTTCAATGGATTGTAGTTTCTAGATTTAATTTTTATGATATAAAAAAAAATGATGTAAATAAAAAATTAAAATGTGTAATTACATATTTTGATAAAGACAAATATTTAGAAAGCATGACAACAAAAATATGGATTATTAATGAAAAATTAAAACTTGAAAGAATTGATGGAAAGGAAGATAAATTATTTTTAACGTTTAATGAAAATGTTACACCAAGCAAAAATTTAAAATTAAATTTATCAAATGGTATGATTGCAGAATATATTTCAAATGTTAAATCAAATATTATAGAATTTAAAATTTTAAATTATAAAAAAAATAACAAAAATATATCTATTAGTTCAATAGAAGGAAATATCAATACTAGTAATAATAGTTCAATAGAAGATAGATATAAAAATATTAATGTAAATTTTCAACCTCCTTCATTAAAAATGTTCAGAGACGTTGAGTCTTTTAATTCAAAAAGTTCTATAAACTTTATTTTTTTATCTACAAAAGTAGGTAAAATTATTTATACAGGAATATCAGATTCAAAGTTTTCATTAGAAAATGCCAAAGTTGAAGGAAAAAATTCAGTAAATGTAACTAATATTAAAGATGGAAAATATATTTTATTAGTAAAAGTTATTGATATTGCAGGAAATCAATCTGAACCGCTAAAAATAAATCCATTTACCGTGTGGACAAAAGAAGCAAAATTGAATAAAATTTCAATAAGTTCAACAAATAAAGACAATCAATTAGCTAAAAAAAATGATATCGTTAAATTTAATATTGTACCTGATGATTTTGTAAAAATTATGGGTGTACAAATTATGAAAAAATATGTTAATTTTACTACTTTAAATGATGGTAGTTATAGTGCAGAATATAAAATTCATGAAAATGATACAGGTAAAATAAAATTTAATATCAGATTTAGAAGCTTAACTGGTAAAATTAATAGTTCACATATTACCACAGATGATAGCTATGTTTTAATAGATAATGAAATACCAAGTGTTTTAAATGCAGAAATAAAGTCAGAATCAGATAGTAAAGATGTAAAGTTAAATGATATAATTAACTTAAAAGTTGAATTTAGTAAAGATGTTGACCCCTATATTTTAATTTTTGATAAAATTGCATCAATAGATAGAATAAATAATAAAAATTTTATTGCATCAATTAAAATAGATGATTCTATTGATTATAATTTTGATCATGTATTTAAAATAGATTCTCATAGTTTTAGCGGTGTAAATGGTGAAACATATATATCAAAAGATAACACATTTAATATTTTATTAGATAAACCAGTTTTAACTGAAATAAGATCTATTGGAATTACAAATAATAGTTCACCTATATATATATTTGATAGTAATGAAGAAGGTAAATTATATTTAAGTGAAAAAATGAGTACGGATGCTATTTTTGTAAGAAAAGGTAATAATTGTATTAAATTTATAAATTTAGAAAATGGAGTCTATAATGAATCATTGTATGTGGAAAATAAATTAGGTAATAGGTCAAAATTAGATATATCTGAATTTAAAATAACAAAATCTTCATCTATTTTAGAGTTATTAAATTTATCTATGAAAACAGATAATAAAAATAATAAAATTGCAAGAATTGGAAATATTGTATCAGTAATGTTTACAACTAATAAAAAAATAAAAAATATAGATATAGATTTTGAAATTAATAATAAAAAGATCTATCTAATAAAAAAGATAGAAAATATATTTAATGAATGTTTTTGGTCAATAGAATTTGAAGTTAATCCAAATATCCCATATGGTAATATTTTATTAAATCTCAAGGTACAAGATTACGATGATTGCGTATTATCCTATAAAAATCTAAATAAAGATACACAAGTTATGATTGTTAATCCAAATTATGAAAATTTAAAGCCTGAATTTGATTTATTACATAATAAGTTAGATAATATTGATACTTACATTGATAATATGAAATTAGATCAATATAATAATATTATAAATGTAATTGAACAAAATATTTTTCCAAATGATGTTTATTATTTGTGGCAAGATAAAGTTGATGATAAATGGATTGATATTCAATCTTCTTATGAGTCTTTCTATGAAATAAATGATTTAGATGTAGGTAAGACATTAAGAGTTAAAATTTATTTTATTGATGAAAATAAAAATTTAAATTTAAAATATTCAGAAGAATTTAAGATTACTGAAAATAATAATAAAGTAATTACTATTAATTAATTTATACCATTAAATAATTATTATAAATAATATTATAATAATTATGTACTTTTTTAGTATTAAAGATAATTATATAAATATTTGCTCAAATATTTTAGGTGGTAGTAGTAAAAATTTCAAGATAGTAGGTATTCCCAAACCAGGTAATATACTTAAATTAATTGATAGAAGTATCTTAAAGATTAAAGATGTTTACTGGCAGGTAAAACTTGATAATAAATGGATTAATGAAGAGTTAGGATATGAATATATTGTAAATAGAGATTATATTGGTAAAGAATTAAGAGTATTAATAGCTTATTTCGATGAAGATAATTTTTTAGATAATATTTATATACCATATTTTAGTATCAGTATTAGTAATACATTTAATTTACCAGAGGCAGAAGAAGATAAAAGTTATGAATTTACTTTTAACATAGAAGATAATGAAAGATTAGTACTAGAATCAGATTGGCTCAAAAGTAAAATATTTAATAATACAATAACTGTATATGGAGTTCCAATTTATATCAATCCAGTAAATTTTTATATAAAAAAAAATAATGAGATTGAAAGAAGTTATGTTGTTAATGTAAATAAAAAAATAAGGGAATTAAATGATAATAGAATTAGTCAAAAAATAATTGTAAATGAACCTAAAACTGAGATAATGGTTGATAATTTATATGTTTTTAATCTGAAAACAAGAGATATTTCAGAAAATATAAGTTTCGATGTAGATAATTTACCAAGATGGTTAAATTTTATTAATAACAAAGATGGAACAGCTTTAATATCAGGTATTCCTACAATTGAAAATGTAGGAGATAATAAAATATCTTTGACTGTATCTTATAAAAATTTCTATGATAAATTAGAATATTCAGTTAAAGTATTACCTGATAAAACTTTGCCATTATTAAAAGAAATTCAAAGTGTACCACAAGTAACTAATATTAATAATATTTACTATTATTTTAGTAGTTCTAAACATGGAGATCTTTTATATGATGGAAATATTAAATCTAAATCTAAAGCAGCTAATATTGGATACAATAAAATTTTATTACAAACTAGTGTGGATGGAGTATACTCTGGTTCAATTAGAGTAAAAGATTCAAATAGAAATATTTCTAAACCATTAGTAATAAAATCTTTTAAGGTAGATAGAGCTAAACCTACTTTATTAAAGGTTCATATTGAATCTGATGGAAAAAATTCAAATTACGCAAAATTAAATGATACTATTAAATTAAAAATTATGGCTAGTAAGGAAATTAATAAACCATCTGTTGTAATTTTAAATAGATATGCAGATGTTAAAAAAATAAGTAAAGTAGAATATGAAGCTACATATAAAGTTGGAATAAGTACTTTATCAGAAATGGCATCTTTTAGAATTAATTTTGCTGATTATTTAAAAACTAGAGGAGAAGAAGTTACACAAGTAACTGATGATTCATTTGTAAAAATAGATATGACTAAACCAAAACTAAATTCAGTTAAAATTTCATCTTCAAATGAAAATAAAATTTATGGAATAATTGATGATATTATAAGTTTAGAAGTTGAATCAAATGAACCAATTAATACACCTGATATGAAAATTTTTGGTGAAAATATAAGTATTGTTAAGATTAATGATTCTCATTTTATTGGAAGGTATACAATTAAAGAAATAACTAATCAATCTAATGAATTATTGAATATTAACTTTGAAGATTTAGCAGGTAATAAAGGTGATATAGTTACTGATACAACCGATAATTCCTTAATTCAAATTAATACCAAAAAAATAAAATTAGAAGAAGTAAAATCAATTAATTTTACAACAAATCCAGAAATAGAATATGAAATAGAAAGTGATGACAATGGTGTTATTATTGGATTTAACAGAGTTAAATCAAATACATTAAGTATAGCTAAAGGAACTAATATTTTAAAATTTGATAAGTTAGAAAATGGAACATATAATAACGCTAAGTTTTTTGTAAAAAATGAAATTGGAAATATAACTGAATTTCAAATCCCTGAATTTGTAGTAAATTCAGAAGAAATAAATCCAGATTTTGAAAATGTAATTTTAAAGTCAAATGGTAATAGCAATGATTTAAGTCCAAATGATGTTGTTACATTATATTTTAAAACTAATAAAATAGTTAATTATCCAGTAGTCTCATTTCAATCTGGAGATATGGATGTGGAAAATAATATAATAGTTAAAAATATATCAGATCTAGAATGGACTGTTGAATACATAATTCATGAGAATGATAATCATGGTTCTATTTCTTTTAGTCTTGAAATTTTTGATAAATATAACTTAAATAAAATAGCAACTGTAACAACTGATAATTCATATTTATTATATAATAAAGAAAGTATAAGCTATATTAAACAGCAATTAAATAATATTAGTGAAAGAATAGACTATATTAGAGAAGATGTTATAGACTGTTTTTTCAAAACGGAAGTTTTAAATAATCGTCTTGATACTGTAGAAGAATTCGAAACAATAAAAAAATTAAATTCAATAACTAAAGATAATAAAGTTATTGGTTTGGTTGGAGATGAAGTAAATGTTTTATCTAATAAAGAAGACGACTTGTCTAAAATTAATTATCAATGGCAAAGAAAAGGACCAAATGACGAATTATGGGAAAATATAGAAAGTGAAAATGATTCAAGTTATTTAATTAGAGATATAGATGTTAATTATAATTTAAGAACTAAAGTTTCATTTTTTGAAGATGGAAAAGAACAAATGATGTTTCCAAATAATATATATGTTTTAAATAAAAATGATCAAATATGGAATTTTTTACAAGCTTAACTTAAAGCAATAAATTAATTTATTACTATGAACCGCAATAATAATATGTCATTTGCATTATTTTTATTGTTATTGATGTTATTATCATTTTCATTATTAGTAATACATTTAATTTTTTTTTTAATTTTTAAATTTATGCTAAATTTAGAGATTAAAAAGTTTAAAAAAAAATGTAAAAATATTGAATATAAATTTGGAAAAATAAACAAACATAAATTTAAAATATTTAAGTCATATTTTAACTTGAATAAATTTCATTTTAAAAATAAAAAGATATCATTAGAGGGTAATGCGTTTATTAAAAATGATAAGATATTAATTTATAATGATGAAATATCTTTAATAAAAAATTTATCGTATTACTACTTTTATAAAATTGACCTTAGTCCAACTAATAGTTATATAACTTACAAAAGATTTTTTTTATTCTTTTGGATCACTAAAAAGATAAATGTAAAATATATTGAAATACCTGTTAATATATTTAAGATAAGTAATGAATGTATTATTTGTTATGATAAAAAAACAATAAATATTCCTATTTCAGTATGTGGACATGTAGGTTTTTGTAACGAATGTTATAATAAATTAAATGAATGTCCTTATTGTAGAAATAATTATTTAGAATCATCTGAGAGTTCATACAGTAGCTTTGATGATTATTAAAAAATTGACTTAAATTAATATTAATTATTAATAACATAATTAATATAAATGAATATATTAGATAACTATAAAGATGATCCATTTGAAGTTATTTCAAATATTTCTTTAAAAGATTTAGTTAAATTAATTACTGATGCAAATGATCAGTATTATAATTATGATAATCCTTTAATGACTGATCAAGAATATGATTTATTAAGAGAGGAATTGGAAAGAAGAAATCCAAAACATAAATTATTAACGCAAATTGCACATGAAACTCATTCCAAAGATAAGGTTAAACTACCTTTTCATATGGGAAGCATGGATAAATTAAAACCAGGAACTGGTTTAATTGATAAATGGATAAAGAAATTTAAAGGTAGTTATGTTTTGAGTGATAAATTAGATGGAAGTTCTGGCTTACTAGTTTTAAGAGAGGATGGTAAACATATGCTATTCACTAGAGGTAATGGAAAAATTGGAACTAATATAAGTTCATTACTAACACATATGAATGGAATTCCAAATCTTAAAATGAATTTAGTTGTAAGAGGAGAACTTTTAATTAATAAAGAAATTTATGAAGAGAATAAAGAAGTATATGTTAATGCAAGAGCTATGATTAATGGATTAGTAGGAAAGAAAAGTATTACAAAAAAAGAAATTAAAAATATAACTTTTGTAGCTTATGAGGTTGTAGATCCATTTGATACTATTGAAAATCAAATGAAACTTTTAAAAAAATTAAAATTTGAAACTGTTGAAAATAAGTTAGTTAAAAAGATAGATGAAGATTATTTAAGTTCATATTTTAAAAAAAGAAAGAAAGAAAGTAATTATGATATTGATGGTATAATTGTTACAGATAATAGCAAACATAATAGAAATAAAGCTAAAAATCCTAAATATGCGTTTGCTTTTAAAGAACTATTAGAAGATCAAATTATGGATACTGAAATTACAGATATAGAATGGAGAATATCAAAAGATGGATTAATAAAGCCAAGAGTACATATTAAAGAAACTATTATCGGAGGAATTAAAATTACTCATGTTACTGGACATAATGCTAAAAATGTAGTTGATTCAGGGTTAGGTATCGGAGCTAAGATTAAATTAACTAGAGCTGGAGAAGTTATTCCATATATTTTAGAAGTAATTAAAAAAGTTAAACCAACATTACCTAAAATTCCTTATGTTTGGAATGAAACAAAAGTAGATTTTATTGTAGATGAAAATAATTTAAGTGAAGCTATGAATTATGACATCCTAGTAAAAAATATAACATATTTCTTTAAGAAAATGAATATCAAATATGTTGATGAAAGTATTGTTAAAAAAATGATAGATGTAGGTTTAGATAATATTAATACAATTATTAATGCATCTATTGATGATCTAATGGAAATAGAAGGATTTCAAGAAAAAATGGCTACAAAAATATATACAAATATTCAAAAGGCAATAAAAGATGTTGAACTAAGTAAAGTAATGACTGCTAGTAATTTATTTGGTCATGGATTAGGAAGTAAAAAATTATCATTAATTATAAATAAAAATCCGAATATTTTACAATTAAAATTAAGTAAACAAGATTTTATTGATAAAATAATTGAAATTGATGGTTTTGATACAAAAACTGCTACTCAATTTGTTGAAAGTATTGGAACATTTAAAAATTTTTTAAGTACAAATAAGAAAATTAAAGTGAAGATTATTAAAAAATCAACTAAAAAAAATGGTAAATTTAAAGATAAAAAAATTGTATTTACAGGATTTAGAGATAAAGAATTAGAAGCTTTTATTGAAAAGGAAGGTGGTAAATTATCAACATCAGTAAGTAGTAATACTAATTACTTACTAACTAATGATAAAGATAGTACTTCAAGTAAAGTAACTAAAGCTAAAGATTTAGGAATTGACATTTTTTTAAAAGAGGAGTTTGTTGAAAAATTTCAGATTAAATTAACTCAAGACATTTAATTTTTATATAAAAAATTGATATTATAAGATATTTAAACATTTCTTACTATTTTATAAAAAAATGAGTAAGCATTGTATTGGAATTGATTTAGGAACAACATATAGTTGTTTAGGTATTTGGAATAACAATAATGTAGAAATTGTAGCTAATGATCAGGGTAGTAGAACTACCCCTTCTTATGTTGCATTTACTGACAATGAAAGATTAGTTGGTAATGCAGCAAAAAATCAAGCATCTCAAAATCCAGAAAATACTGTATTTGATGCAAAAAGATTAATTGGACGTAAATTTACAGATACAACAGTCCAAAGTGATATTAAACACTTCCCATTTAAAGTTGAACCTGCATCTGGTGGTAAACCAGTAATAAAAGTTCAATATAAAGGCGAAGAAAAAGAATTTCAACCAGAAGAAATATCTTCAATGATTTTAGCAAACTTAAAACAAGTTGCAGAATCTTATTTAGGTGGCGAAGTAACTGATGCCGTTGTAACTGTTCCAGCATATTTTAATGACTCGCAAAGACAGGCGACAAAAGATGCTGGTTCTATTGCAGGATTAAATGTTCTTAGAATTATTAATGAGCCTACTGCTGCAGCAATTGCATATGGTTTAGATTCTAAAGGAACAGGAGAAAAAAATATTCTTATTTACGATTTAGGAGGAGGTACATTTGATGTATCACTTCTATCAATTGACGACGGTATCTTTGAAGTTAAGGCAACTGCTGGTGATACACATTTAGGTGGTGAAGATTTTGATCGTAGATTAATGGAATATTTTATGCAAGAATTTAAAAGAAAAAATAAATTAGATATGTCTGAAAATAAAAGAGCTGTTAGAAGATTACAAACAGCATGTGAAAGTGCTAAAAGAACTTTATCTTCTTCAACTATGGCAACAATTGAGATTGATTCTTTATTTGAAGGTATTGATTTTAGAACTACATTAAGTAGAGCTAAATTTGAATCTTTATGTACGGATCTTTTTCAAAAAACTTTTGATCCAGTAACAAAAGTATTACAAGATGCAAAAGTTAGTAAAAATGATGTTGATGAAATTGTTTTAGTTGGAGGTTCAACAAGAATTCCAAAAGTTCAAGCTCAATTAAGTGGATATTTTAATGGAAAGGAATTAAATAAAAGTATTAATCCTGATGAAGCAGTTGCATATGGAGCAGCAGTTCAAGCTGCTATTTTATCAGGAGTGAAAGATAGTAAAGTAAATGACATTCTTCTTCTTGATGTAACACCTTTATCATTAGGAGTTGAAACGGCAGGAGGTGTCATGACTAAGATTATTGAAAGAAATACAACTATCCCAACAAAAAAATCCCAAGTATTTAGTACTTATGCTGATAACCAACCAGGTTGTACAGTGCAAGTATTTGAAGGAGAAAGACAATTTACTAAAGATAATAATAAATTAGGTGAATTTAATTTGAATGGACTTCCACCAATGCCAAGAGGAATGCCACAAATTGAGATTACTTATGATTTAGATGCAAACGGTATCTTAAATGTTTCAGCAGTTGAAAAATCTTCTGGAAAAACAGAGAAAATTACTGTTACAAATGATAAAGGTAGACTAAGTAATGAAGATGTTCAAAGAATGGTAGATGAAGCTGAAAAATTTAAAGAAGAAGATCAAAAGGCAAGAGATAAGGTAGATGCTAGAAATAGTCTAGAAAGTTATGCTTATCAAGTTAAAAATACATTATCTGATGAAAAACTTAAAGATAAGTTCAGTGAAGAAGAAAAGACAGAAGTTGAATCAAAAGCTGATGAAACAATTACATGGCTAGATAATAATTTTGATGCATCAAAGGATGAATATGATGCAAAATATAAAGAATTAGAAACAGTATTTAATCCAATTATGAGTAAAGCATATGCAAGTGCAATGCCCCCAGGTGCTGAAGGAGGAATGCCTGGTGGAATGCCTGGAGGAATGCCTCAAGAAGATCAAGGACCAACTGTTGAAGAGGTAGATTAAATTGAATATTAAGTTTACTATCACTATTTATTATATAAGTTAATTAAATGGCAAATTTAATTAATTGTTATTATTATGTAAATCCTGAAGATTTACATAATTTCAATTGTAAAAATATAATTCCGGGTGA
>Ga0209632_10006331_pt1 | contig 10015 bp, 7 predicted proteins | sample COG_10_FD_184754 | JGI IMG/M metagenome (GOLD analysis project Ga0209632, IMG submission 184754) | Pelagic Microbial community sample from North Sea - COGITO 998_met_10 (SPAdes) (version 2) | ecosystem: Environmental > Aquatic > Marine > Neritic zone/Coastal water | place: Helgoland, sampling...
CAATCCTTTAAAAAATGCAAGCATATTGAGTGCCACACCAAAAAAAGCAGCAAGCATGAATTTAGGGTAATCTTTTCGATCAATTTTTTCCTTAGGCGCCCAAATACTAAACACCCAAAACAGAATGGCTGCAAGAGAGACTCTAAACAATATAAAGCCGAAAGGTTGCATGTAGCCGCCATCGATGACATCGTTGGCAAAGGTAAAAGTGACGCCATAAAAAAGTTGCACTAATATAAGTGCAAAGAGTGCAAACCTATTATTTTTCATTTAAGAGTGCCGTTTTTGCGGAGTTGAGGACCTTAGAGCTGTTTCCAATAAACAGTTGATCATTCAAAACAAGTACTGGCCGTTTTAGGAACGTATAATGTTCTAAAATATAATTTTTATAATCGTCATCTTTGAGGAATTTTTCTTTTAAACCTAACTCTTTGTAAAGTTTAGCACGCTTACTAAATAGAGCCTCATAGCTGCCTGACAAAGTTTTTAAGTGTTCTAGTTCCTCAGAAGTCATCGGAGTTTTCTTGATGTCATATAGTTCAAAATCTGCCCCTAACTCCAAGTGATTTAAAATCCGTTGACACGTATTACAGCTACTCAAAAAATAGAATTTTTTCATGGGATTCTTTTCTTATTTTTACAAAGAAAATCATTTCTTTACAAAGAACTAAATAAACTTTAAATATTATGGACTGGAATCACAACGTAACCTTGCAAAACAGAACACTTCTCTTGAAACTTATTGAAAAATTCTCTTTAGAACAACTCAATACCGTCCCTAAAGGCTATCGAAATTCCATTTTTTGGAACGTTGCTCACACTATTGTAACACAGCAATTGCTTGTTTATGGATTGTCAAACCAACCCTTGTTAGTAAATTCTGAGTTGGTAAAAACCTATAAGAAAGATACTAAAACTGTTCATGAAGCGACGGAAGAAGAGTTGACGCTGATCAAAACACTTTTGTTTTCGACCATCGAACAAACTAAAGTTGATTATGAAAATAGTTTTTTTGCAAATTACACGCCCTATATGACTTCTTTAAATGTCACGCTTTCGACTATTGACGAAGCCATCAGTTTTAATACATTTCATGAAGGAATCCATCTTGGATACATCCTAGCAATGAAAAATAGTTTATAAATTTGGTTTTATAATTAAGAATAGACAATTTGAAAGAAGCGTAAAATCAGCGTTTTATGCAATGAATTATATATTTCATTAAATAATTCCTATTAAAATATCATATTCATAATTTATATCTTAATTATTAGACCTCAATTATCATATACAAAAAAATAGAGCATTATTTTTAAAGATATTATATATTTGTACCGTACAATATTTAAATTTTAACGTCCCAAACATTTTGATATGGAAGAAAAAATTAAAGGTTTTTTAGACTTAGTTAAAGAAAGAAACGGCCACGAGGCTGAATTTATCCAAGCCGTAGAAGAGGTTGCCGAAACGGTAATTCCTTATATCGTTCAAAACGATATTTATCACGGAAAAAACATCCTGTTAAGGATGGTAGAGCCGGAACGCGCAATTACTTTTAGAGTTAATTGGGTCGATGATAAAGGAGAAATCCAGGTGAACCGAGGCTACCGTGTACAGATGAATTCTGCGATCGGCCCTTATAAAGGAGGGCTTCGTTTTCACCCATCGGTGACTATGAGTATTTTAAAATTCTTAGCGTTTGAGCAAGTTTTTAAAAATAGCTTAACTACTCTGCCAATGGGAGGTGGAAAAGGTGGAAGTGATTTTGACCCTAAAGGAAAAAGTGATAATGAAATCATGCGATTTTGCCATGCTTTTATGAGTGAATTATTTCGTCATATTGGCTCTAACACCGATATTCCAGCAGGCGATATAGGCGTAGGAGGTCGCGAAATAGGATTCCTTTTCGGAATGTATAAAAAACTTAGAAATGAATTTACAGGAGTACTTACCGGCAAAGGAATGACATGGGGAGGTTCCCTTATTCGTCCTGAAGCCACTGGTTATGGAACCGTCTATTTCGCGGATAAAATGTTGCAGACCAAAGGCGATAGTTTTAAAGGAAAAACAGTGGTAATTTCTGGATCTGGAAATGTAGCGCAATACGCTGCAGAAAAAACAATTCATTTAGGAGGAAAAGTAATTACGTTATCAGATTCTTCTGGTTACATCGTAGATCATGAGGGTATCGATCACGATAAACTTGCATTTGTAATGACACTTAAAAACGTCAAAAGAGCACGTATAAGTGAATATGTCAAGACCTATCCAAATGCGACGTTTGTGGCTAATAAAACCCCTTGGGAAGTTAAATGTGACATTGCATTGCCATGTGCAACTCAAAATGAGTTAAACAAAAATGACGCCGAGATATTATTGAAAAATGGTTGTATTTGCGTGAGTGAAGGAGCCAACATGCCATCGACAAAAGATGCAATTACTAAATTCCATGAAGCAATGATTTTATTTGCACCAGGAAAAGCCTCCAATGCAGGGGGTGTTGCCACTTCTGGACTGGAAATGACACAAAACTCTTTACGCTACAACTGGTCAAGAGCTGAAGTTGACGAAAAACTAAAAGACATCATGTCTAATATTCATGATGCGTGTATTGAATACGGAAAAGACGAAAAAACAGGGTATATAGATTATGTTAAAGGCGCCAATATTGCAGGCTTTGTAAAAGTAGCTGACGCAATGCTCGCTCAAGGCGTGGTGTAATAACTGCCAAACCTACGCTCAAAAAGCTTTCATTGATTTGAAAGCTTTTTTTGTTTATGTACAATAATGAGTTCATTTCTCGTTTGTAATAAATATATTTGAGTTTAATTAACAAGTCGTGAAAACACACCTTTCTATAATTATCTTTTTTATTGCTTTTGCCCCAGCATCCTGGAGTCAAAACTTTAATACTTCATGGGTTGGACATTTCTCATATTTGGACATAAGAGAAGTTGTTTATGGAGATACTAAATTCTATGCAGCTTCTGAAAATGCAGTTTTTTCTTACGACCCGCTTAGTAATCAAATTAGCACTATTACAACTATTAATGGGCTCTCGGGCGAGCTAATTTCAACCATTCATTACAGCAATCAATATGAGCTATTATTAATTGGGTACGTAAATGGGTTGATAGAAGTTTATAAAGAAAGCGACCAGGAATTGCTTAAAGTTATAGATATCATAAACAAAACAACAATTCCACCGTCACAAAAAAAAATTAACCATTTTAATGAAATTGATGAGGTTGTTTATATTGCAACAGACTATGGTATTTCAGTTTATAACTTAGCCGATTTAGAGTTTGGGGATACGTATTATATTGGTACAAATGGGAGTCAAGTTAAAGTCAATCAAACCACGATTTTTAATAACGAAATTTATGCTGCCTGTAGTTCTAATATGGGTATAAAAAAAGCGAGCTTATCCAATCAAAATTTAATAGATTTCCAATTTTGGACCACACTTACTAGCGGTAATTTCACAAACGTGGCAGCCTTTGGCAGTCAACTTTACACAGTGAACTCTAGTAATAGAATTTTTGAGATAGTTGGAACAAGTTTGAATCCCTTATTTGTTTATCCCCAAGCTGTCGCAGATCTAAAAGTGTCAGAAAACAGCATGTTAGTTACAACACTCTCTAAAGTATATCAATATACGGCAGGATTCAACGCCGTAGATAGTTATACTACTAACCTAGAATTTGAAACTGACTTCACAAGTGCCGTTACAATTGATAACGTTATTTATATTGGAACTACTGACTTTGGAGTTCTAAGATCTAAAGCCATATCAATATCTGAATATGAAGAAATTCACCCGAAAGGACCGCTTTTAAACAGTGTGTTTTCTTTAGAATACGGGTATAATAATTTATGGGTTACTTACGGAGCATACTCAATATTTTTTAATCCATACCCATTAAAAAAAAGAGGAATTAGTCGTTTTCATAATACTGAGTGGAACAATATAAGATATGACAGTATTCAAAACACAATACAATCGGATGTTGACGACCTAAATAGTATCTCTATAAATCCATTAGATCCAAGTCAAGTATTCATAAGTTCTTTTCACAGTGGTTTATTGAATATTAAAACAGAGGAATCTATAGAGCTTTTAAATCCAGTAAACAGTGGGTTAGAGTCTCAAATATATGAACCGAACCCAGATTATGTATCCATTCGTATTTCAGGATCTTCTTTTGATAATGAAGATAATCTGTGGGTGCTAAATTCTAAAGTAAAATCCCCTCTAAAAAAACTTAATCCAAGTACAAATCAATGGACTTCCTATGATTTTACAACTATAATTCCAAATCCTTCTGATGATGAACTTGGCTTTAGCGATATTGTTATTGGATTGGATGGAACTAAATGGATTGGAGGTTATCGATCTGGCTTGATTGGTTTCAATGAAGATGGAATGTTGTTAAAAAACATAAACGACAAAGATGTTGCCAACCTTCCTTCAGCCGCAGTAAAATCGTTAGCTCTAGATAAAAACAATGTACTCTGGATTGGCACCTATAGAGGACTCAGAGTATTGTATAATACCTCCAGTTTTTTTACTGAAGAAATTGTAAGAACAGAACCTATTATTATTCTTGAAGATGGCCTCCCACAAGAGCTACTGTCACAACAGTTCATCTCCGACATCATCGTTGATGGTTCTAACAACAAATGGATTTCTACAGCAGATGCAGGTGTTTTTTACGTCTCTTCAGATGGACAAAAAACCATTCATCATTTTACCAAAGACAACTCTCCACTTCCTTCAAATGGGGTGAATTCTATGGCGTTAGACTCCGAAAATGGGATTGTATATTTTGGAACCACTCGGGGCTTAGTTGCTTTTAAAACGGGTGGGTCAAGCACCAGTGAATCTCTAGAAGAGATATACGTCTATCCCAATCCTGTGCGCCCTGGATTTAATATGGAAGAGGACAAAATAAAAATTAAAAATATCAGTGAAAATGTTAATATTAAGATCACGGATATAGAAGGTAATCTGGTTGCCGAAGCCCAATCCAATATTAATCTAAGGTATAAAAATTACAACCTAGAAATTGATGGGGGAACCGCCTATTGGAATGGTAAAAATTTAGCAAATAACACGGTGGCATCAGGAGTATATCTAGTGCTTTTCTCTGATTTTGATACGTTTGAAACGAAAGTTTCAAAAATAATGATCATACGTTAATGGTGGTCTCTACGAAAGCAATTGTCATCTCAAAGGTTAAATTTAACGACAACGATTTGATTGTCAAATGTTATACAGCATCTTCTGGGGTGAAAAGTTATGTGATTAAAAACGCACTTAAATCTAAAAAAGGAAAACTAAAACCAGCTTATTTTCAACTGCTCACGCTCCTTGATATAGAGGCAGAACACAAAGACAATCGCAGCTTGCATTATTTTAAAGAAGTCCGATTGCACAAACTCTACGAATCGCTACACACCAATATTTTTAAATCCACTGTTTTATTGTTTTTAGCAGAGATTTTGTCCATGATTTTAAATGAAGAAGAAGCCAACCCTTCTCTTTTTGAATATCTTGAAACCACTTTATTATGGTTTGATACCGTTGAAAAAACGGGAACGTTTCATCAACAATTTTTAATGGGTCTGACAAAATTTTTAGGAATTAATCCAGATACGACTAACGATTCCCTTCCTTATTTTAATTTAGAAAACGGTAATTTTCAATTCCAAAATGGAGAACATTGTGTCTCAGGTTCAAAATTAGAACTGCTAAAACCTTTTTTAGGCACAAAATTTGATACAACAATAACTCAGGAGCTAAATTCCTCACAAAAGCACGAGTTACTTAATATGATTTTAGACTATTTTAAATTACATTTACACGCCTTTAAACACCCCCGATCGTTAACCGTTTTAAATCAAGTTTACAGTTAAGATGAATCGTTTTTTACTTTCTATTTTCTCTTTTTTTATATTGAGCAGCTCAGCCCAACAACTTGTTGTGGTCGATGAATCCGATGACCAACCCATACCAGGTGTTGCGGTTTTTAACGATCTTAAAACCAAAACAGCCATTACCGATTTTGATGGGGATGTTAGTTTGGATGCATTTAATCAGTTCGATAAAATTTATTTTCAACACCTTTCCTATCATAAAATTACAATTCTAAAGTCGTCTATTCAAGACACCGTTTTTTTATCTCCAAGGGCCACGAGTTTAAACGAGGTAGTGATATCGGCCTCCAAATTTAAGCAAAGTAAAAAAGAAGTTCCTCAAAACATTATTAGCATAAATTCAAAAGGGATTCAATTATCCAACCCACAAACGAGTGCCGATTTATTAAGCAATAGTGGACGCGTTTTTGTGCAAAAAAGCCAATTAGGTGGTGGCAGCCCAATGATTCGAGGTTTTTCTACAAATCGACTGCTCATTACCGTTGATGGCGTACGGCTGAACAACGCCATTTTTAGAGGCGGTAATGTTCAAAATGTATTGTCGATAAATCCTTTTAATGTTGAAAAAACAGAAGTTATTCTCGGTTCTGGATCTGTTATTTATGGAAGTGATGCTATTGGAGGGGTCATGAATTTTTATACTACGACCCCAAAACTATCCGAATCCACCACACCCAATTTAACGGCTCGAAGCACGGTTCGATATGCTTCAGCAAATAACGAAAAAACTGCACATCTAGATTTCAACTTAGGATTCAAAAAATGGGGCTTTCACAGCAGTGTGAGCGTGTCCGATTTCGGAAACTTAAAGATGGGAGCCAACGGTCCAGATGACTATTTAAGCCTTAACTACAGTGAGTATGTGAACGGTCAAGACATTATGATTTCTAATACAAGCCCAAGGGTTCAGAAATTCACTAAATTTCGTCAAATGCACCTGTCCCAAAAAGTGCTTTACAAGGTCAATGACGATTTAAAATTTGACTTAGGACTTCATTACTCAACCACTTCTGATTACCCAAGATACGACCGACTGTCAACCTACGACCCAGACGGTATTTTACACTATGCGGAATGGAACTATGGCCCTCAAGATTGGTTTCTTGCCAACCTACAAATGACAAAACTAAGTAGCGGTTCTAGCTTGTATGATAAAATTAAAATATCTGCCGCCTATCAAAATTTTAAAGAGAGTCGAATCAATAGAAAATTTAATTCGGACACCCGTAAAATTCGAGAAGAAAATGTGGATGCACTTTCCTTTAATTTTGATTTTTATAAATCACTTTCAAACAGCTCTACTATTTCCTATGGAACAGAGTACATATACAACAGAGTTGGCTCGTCGGGACACAAAATAAATATCGATACCAATGCTAAAGATGCGATTGCGTCACGTTATCCAGACGGCTCAAAGTGGCAAACCTTAGCCGCCTATTTAAGTCATAAATACAAGCCCAATTCAAAGCTTACCGTACAATCTGGAATACGTTATAATTATGTGACCATTGATGCCGACTTAACAGATAATAACGCATTTTATAACCTTCCTTTTAGAATGGCTGATCTAGATACAAGCGCACTTACAGGCACTCTTGGGTTTAGTTGGAGTCCGAACGATACCTTTCTTTGGAAATTAAATGCGACCACAGCTTTTAGAGCGCCAAACATTGATGATATTGGGAAAATATTTGACTCTCAAGAAGGCTTTGTTGTGGTACCAAACAGTGACCTTAAGCCTGAATATGCCTATGGAGGAGAACTTGGTGTCACGGTCAATATTGAAGAATCGGTTATTTTTGATTGTTCGGCTTATTACACTTATTTAGACAATGCATTGGTTCGGAAAAGCTTTGCAGTCGGAGGTGTAACAGAAATGGAATATGACGGGATATTAAGCGAAATTCAAGCCATTCAAAATGCGTCTAAATCTTGGATTTATGGATTTGAAGCAGGCTTAAAAGTTCGATTTTCAAAAGCCTTAAAGTTTACCACTCAGTATAGTTATGTCCATGGTATACAAGAAGACACTGCGGGTGTGGAATTGCCTGTTAGACATGTCGCACCTATTTTCGGAAATGCGCACCTTATATGGAAATACAACAAGCTCAAAATGGATGGGTTTGTAAATTATAATGGCGCCCTTCGCGGTTCGGATATTTCTGTAGAATTAGCAGATTCCTTATTTGCTTTAGATGCGCAAGGCAACCCTTATGCGCCGTCTTGGTACAGTCTCAACCTTAGATCGCAATATGATTTTAATAAATCACTTTCTGTTGTAGGAGCCATCGAAAACATTACCAATCAACGCTACAGAACATTTTCTTCAGGGATCTCTGCTCCTGGAACCAATCTGGTTTTTGCAGTTACTTATAACCTCTAAGCATGTATCAAACGCATAAGAGTTACACCATAGAGGAAGCCCTTTCTAAGCTTCAGAAGTATTGCGCCTATCAAGACCGCTATCACAAAGAAGTTGAGCAAAAACTCAAACAGATGCGAATGATTCCCGAAGCGGTTGAAATTATTATCGTTGCGCTCATTGAAGACAGCCACCTGAACGAAGAACGTTTTGCAAAAGCATTTGTAAGAGGAAAGTTTAGAATTAAAAAATGGGGAAAAGTAAGGTTAACTTTAGAGCTAAAACAACGCCAACTGTCGAAATATATTATCAAGGTTGCCCTTCAAGAAATTGACCCTAACGATTACCTTCAAACATTCCATGCACTAGCAGAAAAAAAAGAAGCAACACTGACCGAAACCGATCCGTGGAAAAAAAAGAAAAAACTCGCTGACTACCTTCTCTACAGAGGATGGGAATCACACTTGGTTTATGACAAGGTGAATGCGATTGTCAACTAGTTTTTAGAACGCATAATTGACCCCTATCAAAACATTTCCTTTTGGCATAGGCACAAAGCCTGTTTCTACATACTCCGTATTGAAAATATTATTTCCAATAATAGAAAATTCAAGATCTGAAACCTTTAAAGTCGCTTGTACGTCCACCACGCTATAACTCGTTCCAGAAGCGCGTTCGGCAAATTTATAAACAATACTTTGTGATACATTTTTCAAAAACTTCGTACGCACCGTCGCCGTAAAATGATGTGTCAATGCATTGAGTACATATTTAGAATAGGTGGTTTTAATGTTGTTCAAATTTTCATCTAAATAGGTGTATCCCAAACTAATATTTTGAGTGTATAATCCCGATTTAAAACGGGAAGACAGATTCAGCTCTGCGCCTGTTGAGGTTAAACTTTTCAGGTTTGTAGCTTGCCATTTATCAGCTTCATTTTCTTTGGTATAATCAATCAAATTATCAGACGATCGATTAAAAACAGCGACATAAGCATTGAAATTAGCTCCAAAATATTTTAACCCAATTTCTTCAGACAGTGCTTTTTCAGGCTCCAAATTTGCATTCCCTAAATCCGTTCTTCCTACATAATATAAATCGGTATAGGTTGGCACTCTATAGGTATAGCCCACATTTGCATAGACTTTAAATGCATCATTAATGGTATAACCTACATCGACACCTGGAAAGGCGTGAAATTTAAAATTAGAGAAATAATTGACCGAAACTCCTGGCGTAATATCTAAAGTATTATCTGCTAAAGAAAACCGATGCTCAACAAACAGATTTGCCATCAGTCGGTCGCGTTCTCCCAAATTAGTACTGGTCATAAACACCTTCGCAGCATCGATTCCAAAGCCTGTAATTCCAGCGTTGGAGGTATAAGAGGCGTTAACTTGTACCCCTACTTTATTGGAGATATGTAAGTTTCTGTAATAAGAGGGGTCTTCGCGAAGATATAAGTACATATCTTGAGTACGTTTCCAATAGATTCGTGGGGTGATTTTAAAGTTTTCAGTTTTAAATTTAGTAGAAGCTCCCACAAGACTGCTTTGTGTTTCTTCATATTGATCACTACCACTTTCAACAGCATAAAACTGATTCGCACCAAAGTCCCGTTTGGCAAAATAACCAATCACATCAATAGGATTTGTAGTAGTATTAAAACGTCCTTTTACAAAATAATTTTGATTTTCAAAATCGGTATTATGT
>Ga0209632_10006333_pt1 | contig 10015 bp, 13 predicted proteins | sample COG_10_FD_184754 | JGI IMG/M metagenome (GOLD analysis project Ga0209632, IMG submission 184754) | Pelagic Microbial community sample from North Sea - COGITO 998_met_10 (SPAdes) (version 2) | ecosystem: Environmental > Aquatic > Marine > Neritic zone/Coastal water | place: Helgoland, sampling...
TCCATATAGAAACATTTGAAATATAGATTTTCAAGACATATGTCGTATCTGATAGTTGTTTAATACTCATTGCGTCATCATAATCTGTACATGTATCCGGATCTATAGTAAATACGTCGTCTTGATCAATTTGATTTTCAATAGTATCGTATTTTTGTAATATTGCGTCAATGTACTCGTCCACTGTCCTTTGCTTCAATACGGCTGCTGTATTTTTAGTAAAGTCCTGTATAGACGAATGTAAACTTTTACAATATAGTTGGTAGGTATAATAATGCTCCAGAACACTAACATCACCGATAGTGCTGGTAAGTGTACCTATTGGATGTTTATCACTCCACTCATTGAAGCAAATCGTAACATATTTATTTTCAAACTTTTTAATAAATCCTATACTTTTTATTTCATATGGAACGAGAAAGTAAGGCATACGCATGTCATCGGGTATGCATTTATACAATAGCTTCTTACCTCTTCTTCCATATGTCTTATTTTTGTCGATAATTAATACACCAGGTATATTTTTTACAGATCTAACAGTAGAATGTACCAGTTCTATATTATCGCCATTCTTTGTAAAAACGTCATCACTAAACAAATGGTGCTTAATAGGATCAATACTCTTATCCTCTATCTTATCGAAACTATCCTCATCGAAAATAGTCCATTCACTATATCTGTTATTTATATGTATTTTATACATACTTCTATTGATTATTAATAATATTCATAAAATATTATTAATCAATTTTAAATTTATTTTGGTAATGTAGTCTCTATTTTTGACTTATCGATAATACTCTCTTTATTTTTATCTACTTCTAATGATTTCATTTCGTTTTTTTTTACTGTCTTTACATTCTTTGTCGATTTTGTAATTTTGGATGAATGTACTGTTCCAGTAGGTTCAACACATGATTCAAAATCGGTAATACTCTTAGTAGTTTTTCGTTTAATGTTTTGCTGTTGAAGTAAATACAATACGTGCTGAGGCGCAACGGACAATGCACTCATTATGGTAGAATAACTCATGTTTAATACAGTTGCATTCTCCCCGAATTGTATACTGTAGCACCAGTAGCTTGGGATTTGAATTATACTATTTTTTGTAAGTTTCAGTTCCATCACCTTTACCTTGCCAAAATTCTCCTTATACTCAGTTTGAATATTCCATATATTCAATGGTGATCTAAACTCAAACATTTCATAATCTTTCTCTATATTCAGGTGTTTTGAAAATGCTGGCGCTATTAATTTAATTTTAATATCTCCATCACATACATAGAAGTAGTTACGATTATATAAATTATATTTTAAAGGTGTAATACTATTATGACTGCCAAACATAATATCATAATTACAAGATAGTTTCAATGGCGGTTTTAAAAGGTCATCATGTTGCTTAATATGTTTCACTAATCCGCTTTCCTCTAAAAAGTCTAAATTCTTTTCACTGTAATAATCTGACGTATTTTTTGAGAATAGTTTGTTAACCAATGACATTTTTAATGGAACATGTTGACAATTCGTATTTGTTTCTTCCCACTTTCTTACCTTTACATCAAATATAGAGAAATCCTTTATAATAGATGAATGTTTAAATACACCACTCAAATGAGGATTATCGTAAGTAAATAATACCGGTTGTCGCATATTACATGTTTCTTCCAATTTAGACTTATCTAAATCATCCAGTTCATATATTTCTAATTCGCTGCTCACTTTCAGATGATAATATACATGCATATATACCAATAGAATAACACAAAATAATAGGACTGACAAAGACATTTATTCTGATAATTTATAGTATTTAAATATACTTAATTCATAATTCTAACTAATATTGAATAAAATTCATGTATTTACAATCAAAATATTTAAAATGGGACAACTTTAAGTCAGTATCACGTATAATAAAAAGACCACACTTTATCTATATTTCCACCATAAACAATGCTGCGATTCTTAATCATTTCATAATTCAACCTAACCATGTTTGATTTTTTATAGCCTCTTGTCGTGCAATCTGTTGTTTATATTTTTGTTGACGTTGTTGAAAATTATCAAAATTTGCAACTTGTAAACCAACCTCCCTCCTATCACTATTACGATATATCATCATCGCAGTCGTTCGATGTATTTTATATAAAATAGTATTCACTTGTCTTAATTGATGTGGATTATAAACCATTTACCTATATATTTATATAATATTAAAATATAGTCCAAAATAATGTCTACATTGTTCTTAATATTATAACAAATATATTTGTGACAGGACGTTCAAAATGTAGATATTTTAATTATTTATTATATAAATATAATGAATTATATTATATAATACATGAAAATTAATATCTCGTTAGATACAGCAATATATATAGGTGGATGTCTAACTATTATAACATTTATTTATCATAAAAAAAACAACAGTAAACTGTTTTCATACAAAAAAACTGTGTCATTTGATCACAATTTACAAATAAAATATATTCCACTGCTGGACAAGAATGATATAAATAAACATAATTTATTCTATACAGTGGATGATATAGACCAATTTAAACGTGATCGATATAACAGCTATTATGACGATGAATATGAATATGTTTAATTATCATCGATTCGGGGCGCCAGGAAGAATCGCACATAGCTATCGTCGGAATCTTCCATAGTAAAATAAACCTCCATAGGAACGTTATCAGACAATTTAATAGTCACATCTTTATTTACTTTTGAAAATTGTGTAAACATATGAATATATTTCAGGCTAAATTGTAAATTCATCGTTGTTCCTGATGTCATTGAATATTCGTCTATGAAATTATTATCAAAATTCAAAATATTTACCGTCATTTTACCTTCGTGTCCTTCAGAACTAAGATTCATCTCAGGCGTATCTGTTACATCTATTGACATATTATCACCGAATATACATAGTTGATCCACTACATTTGAGAATGATTTAATAGACATTTTGACCTCCATATCATATTCCCCATCTGGAATATGAAGTGTCTCTATATCCAAATCAATCAATGGAATTTCAAATTCTTTAGGGAAATCCTTCTGGTCTTGCTTCAAGTTTTTGAAGTTAATTTGTAATTTACAATCATCCTTACCGCATTCCAGAAATAGTAGTTGGTTCTCATCCCTCGTATTAAGTACTCTATACAAAATAGCAGGCGCAATACCAATAGTAATCGATTCATGACATTCATAGCTCTCAAACCATTTGGATAAAATTTTAATCTCAAATAATGAACAATGACTATTGTCCATACCCTGAATATACATATAATCTGAGGTAAAATTTATATTTATAGCATCGGAAAATTTACTCAAGTTGTTAAAAATACCCACAAAAGCATTAGCATGTTTCTTATTCGCGATAAGTAGTTTCATATTAGTGTATGATAAAGAATACTAATTATTGCTTTAATCAATTTTTTTTATTATATGTATATCGGGTGTGTATTTTCATAAAAACAAATATTCGAGTATATAAAAAATGCCCAAGAAAAATAGTAGTGGGGAAATAATCTTTTCTGATTATCCTGAATTTAGACCTAATTTAACTCCAGGAGAGATATTTCAAATGGGAAGTTTCGGGGGGACATATTGGAGACCTATACATTCCTCAGTTGTTGGTAAAAAATACAAAAATAAACATTTAGATTATCCAAAATCATGGTGGAAGGGTCTTCCAGATGATTGGTTAACAAGTGATTGGGGCGATTATGATAAATCCATTAATAAATACAATGTCAAAGTAGGAACTACATTACAATTCTGGGAGGAAAAAAAATGGATAACAAAGAATCATCCATATGGATGGGTTCAATGGTATTGTGACTTTTATAAGGGCGCAAGAGGTCCAGACGATGAATGGCAGATAAGTAGATGGTTGAAAACCGCAGGTCCAAATAGTAGATTTAGAAAATGGTTAATCAATATGATTACTGATAAAAAGACAAAATATAATGATTATGAGGTTAGTCCAAAAATTCGCCAAACATTGCAACATTGGGGTTATGAATTGACAAATAAAGATTACAAGAAATAAAATTGATACGACTTTTTCATTATGTTGACTCGTATCAACTACAGAAAACTGAGAATCATGACAAACGTATTTAAACTAATGGTCGCTAACCAGCGTATGAAAGCAAGCAGAGATGCTGAACTTCAAATTGAACAGAGAATTCAATCCAGCGCTACATTATGCGAAAAATGTATACTCGCTCGTGAATATATCAATCCACAGTCCACACTCATGGAAAAAGTCATCAAAGCTGACTTAGAAATAAATAACCCTCCCAACGAAACCAGTGGAGACGGCGAAAAGAATGGAAAAACATATGAGATCAAGTTCTCAGCACATGACAAGACTTCCAAGTTCAACTTTGTACAGATTCGCCCAGATCATCATGTCGACTTTTACATCTTAATTGGCTACAATCTCTTCGAAGATGACATCGGAAAGGCATACAACTTCAAGATTCCATCTGCCGACCTATATGCACTCACCGTCGAGTATGGTGGATATGCACATGGAACATGTAAGGAACTCGGAAAAATCACGGCAGAGAATTTCAAAGGAAGAAACTGTGAATATGCTCTGCGCGTAAATCCCAACGCAAATGAAAAAACGAAAGCGCGTGAGCTGTGGAATAAACTCGCGCCTTTCATTACACCCTATGAGAAGGATTCATACTAACCACTAAAAACTTGTTTATACAAATAAATTAATTCTTGTTGTCCCAAACTATCCTGCCTTACCGTATCCTTCGTCATAGAATAATTAAGACTCTCCAGTCTTTTTTTTAGTTCCTTCACATCAATATTTGCCTTTATCCAATGCCAACTTTTTGGACGAAGTGTTTCTAAATTTGTATCCACTATACCTCCGCAATTAGAACCGTATGCCTTTACCGCAAAATCTGCTAATGTGGGAGGAGTGGGCTGACCTTTATCATCCTTAGGTCCATGCTTTACAAAACTAAAATCGGAATGTGTTTTATCATACACAACCTTATTTCTTCGCTCATTCGTTCTCGTCCATATTTGAAAACAGCATTTAGCATCCATAATTGGAGTAAAACAACATGGTTTCACTGGTAGGTCCTCGTTATATGTAAGTATAAAATCCATACTTAGTTTGTTCTGTACACTTACGCGTTTAAATATTCTCGGTACAATGAATGCGATTGTATCACAAAACGCAGCGCCCCGATTAAAGAATTGTATTGCGAGTGAACTATTCTTACCGAATGGTGGATTTCCTACAAGTAGATATCGTTTCTCTTTATCTGGTGGATTGTATGTAAGGAAATCCATTTTTTCTACTCCTTCACATTTTGGATCTATATCGATTCCTATACGCTTATCTGGATCGAGTAATTTATAAAACGCTCCTGTACCAGCACTCGGTTCCATATGATAATCAAAGGAATCTATATCAATAGTTTGCTTTAATTTGTTAAAACATTGTTCAGCGATATCCGTATTTGTATAAAACTGGTCATGTATAGTCATTGTATTGAATACATACAATATGTTTATATTTATTCAATTTTAAATTTATTTACTAAGTAAATATATTAGGCTTCTTCCTCTTCCTCGTCACTAACATCTTCGACAGTAATATTATTATTCTCTACATTTGATTTCGCACTCAGCATTTTTAACCGAGATGTAATATCAGCCGCCACTACATGTGAAGGCGCTTGATCTTCCTCTACAATCAATGTGGTATTTTCCACATTAGAATTATCTTCCTCTTCTACATTAGAATTATCTTCCTCTTTTACATTAGATCTATCTTCTTCGTTATCTATAGCATTAAAATCAGCGAGATTATTATTATCGTTACTAATATCCAATGAAATATTATTAGAATTATTTAAAACAGTTGCCTTTTGTTGAATCTCTAAAATGGCCTTGTTTAATCCTAAGTAAGAATTTTGAATAGACAATACAAATTCATTCAATGTATTCATCTTTTGACTCAGTCCATTCATATCTGAACCAATACTTGTCATTACATCATTAAAGTCACTCTTCGCGATAAAATTATCAGTATCAGTTATTGGTGATGATACCTGTTGAGCATTTTCATGTATAATGGTATTTTCATTCGTATTGTTATTATTTACTTCTCCTATAGCGTTGCTATTAATAGCCTGGTGAAGTTGAGCTTCTAAATGGTTGATTCTATTCGATAGAAGGTAAATTGATTGAGGAACAGTTAATGTAGGAGTTACAGTAGTCTGTTGATTCAATTGATTCGATTGATTCGATTGAGACATAGGTTGTTGGGTTGCACCCCGTCTTCTTTTAGCAGCGGCATTAGCAGCAGAATTACTCATTATTAATTTTTATTGATACATTTTAATGAATTTATTAACGCATTTACAATTCATATCGTCTAAAGAATAACATATCACAGTTAACACATGGTTACTTATACTATTATATAGTTAGGTATGTGAATATATAAGCAAACTACATTATTGTAAGTATAAAATATACGTATGACAATAGTAATTATATTCACGACATTGTTCTGCGCTTATCAAATAATATGACATGATTTATTTTTCATGTTTAGCATATTCTTCAGAAGAGTCTATTAAAATATGATAATAATATTTTAATTTCTTGTAATAAATCATATGGAAAGCATCGAAGAAACCACAAAAAGTATGTCATCAAAAAATGGATTTATAAATCATGTATTCAATTTCGACGAGGATACAAAGTGTGAACTTATGAATATCACGCAATACTCAATATTATCAGTTATACCCGTAATTGGATTAAATAAAACCGTACAAAAAATAATACCCGATGTCGACGAAGATAAAGGCAGTATTGAAATTTTAGCAGAAGTCGTAGTCCAAATAGTTGTTATGTTCTTAGGAATGTTTTTTATTCATAGACTTATTACATACGTTCCTACATACAGCAAAATGAAATACGAAGACTACTCTGTTCCCAATGTTATTATCGCGTTTTTGATCATTGTATTGAGTCTTCAAACAAAGCTCGGAGAAAAAACAAATATATTATTGGATAGAATATTGAATTATATTGATGGTAACGCAAGTATTCGCGATCAACAACCACAGCAGCAACAGCAACAACAACAACAACCCCAGCAACAACAATCTCCTCCCATGAATTTAACTGTAAATCCCATGTCACGTAACAATTCTCAACCATCAGGTCAAACAAATACCGACAATTATGGACAGCAATCTTCTCCTCAGTTTGATAGTATGTATGGTGGACCAACTACACAATTAGTTGGCGCTAATTCACCTACAAATGCCCACGAAGAATTCGCACCTATGGCAGCAAATGATGTACTTGGTGGAGGATTTGGCTCTGCGTTTTAAATAGCACCTATCATAATTAAATTAAGTATTATTAATTTAATTATAAATTATTGTTGACACATTTACACACATATCATAAATGTGCTTAAATATGATATGTAATGTAATATAATACTAAAATGATTCATTATAGCTACGAAAATAATGTTGATAAAAATGATTCAAATATTACCAATTTAACACAACAACAAATTATACCCAATATGGAAACTAAACAAATCAAAGGTTTAAATCGTAATACTATTGATAAATATTACACAAAGGATAATGTAGTTGATTCATGTTTAAATAATGTTAAAAAATATATACAGTTAAGCTCAAATGATTTAATTATTGAACCCAGTGCGGGCAATGGTTCCTTTATTAAAGGTATAAAATTATTAACAAATAATTGGAGGTTTTATGATTTAGAACCCGATAATGATGAAATAATAAAACAAGATTATTTATTATACGATTATATTAATGATAACAGTAGTAGTAAAATACACGTGATAGGCAATCCACCATTCGGTCGTCAATCGTCGTTGGCTATTAAGTTTATAAAAAAATCTTGTCAATTTTGCGATAGTGTCTCATTTATATTGCCAAAAAGTTTCAAAAAAGACAGTTTGAAAAAAACATTCCCATTAAACTTTCATCTTGTCTTTGAAATGGATTTGCCGGATAAATCATTCTTAGTAGATGGGAAGGAACATGATGTCCCTTGTATTTTCCAAATATGGAAAAAAGAAACAACTAATAGAATTGTAAATGCGAAATTAGAGCCATTACATTTTATGTTTGTTGGAAAAACAGATAACCCGCATATTTCATTTCGTCGTGTTGGAGTTAATGCAGGAACAATAGATGACAAGATAGACGAAAAAAGCATTCAATCACATTATTTTATAAAATTTATAAATGGGAAATCTACGCGTGATAACATAGACAAGTTGTCTACAATCACTTATTCCTTTAACAATACAGTTGGTCCTCGTTCAATAAGTAAACAAGAACTAATTAAAGAATTTAATCACATGTTGTCAAGTTAAATAATTTATCATGATCCTTGTGAGGAAAATTTATATTCGATACAATACAGTAGATCAACTTATTTGCCTTTTCTTCAAACTCGTCTTTTTCGAATTTTCTACCTGTCCCTATCATTCTTGACGGCATAAAATTACATCCCCCCTTTTGTAAAAGTTTTTTCATCAAATATATTTTCATGATTATTTGGATCAATAAAATCATGATCTTTGCAACCACTTACGAGCTGTAATGGATAGTTACAACAGATCCAATGTTCAATAAAATGCGCGAATACACGACCATCCTTCAATATATTCTCTGAAATTTCACGTGAAAGATTACCAAACCCATAATTATCTATTATATGAGCGGATGGTGTATTTAATTCTACGCTTAGTGCTGTGTTCTTTATATGTTCTGTCATATTGCTATATTAATGTGATACTTACATATACAAGATTATTAAATCAGTTTTAAATCATCATGGGTGTAAGTATGTAAAGTATTCATAAAAACGTGCTATATATTTGCTTTTTTATGAATTTATTGATATTTTTGTGCATCATCGAACATATCATTGAATAACTGAATCACATTGTCAGGGTCTATAGTACATTGATAAATTAATCCTGGACTACTATTTACTTCCATGATATGTCCGTCAACATAGTAAGGTACCATCAAATCTTCTGTCATAAAATCAATACCTGTTATTTGCGTTCCAAGTATACTGTTTACCGATGAAAACATTCTAATATTTTCTGGATGAATTTTGTCAAGTTCTATTTTTAGTGGAAGAGACCCATTATTCAATGAAATAAGATTGGATAAGTATATTTGTTTCCCTTTTGGTATAATACTATCTAACGTAACATTCTGTTTTAATATCATCTCAGTATCTATATTATTCTTATTAAATTCATGATTATATATCTTTAATGTATACTTAGACCGATCATCCACCAATTCACCTAATGTATGAACACCATTTCCTACAACCGCTGGCTTTTGTCTTTCAATTACACTATATATTTTATCTTTATATGCTATTATTCTATAATTTTTTCCACGTACCATATTTTCAACCATCAATGTAGTATCATCTTTATTTCGTCGTTTCATTATAATTTTCTTATAAGATTCGTCTGAAATAATTGTCTGAAGTGCGTTTTTTAGTTCTTTTGCAGTATTCAAATCTACATGTACCGCAATTCCACCATATCCTGATGTCGGCTTTGCTACCATAGGAAAATTGAGCGTATTAGAAATAATATTTACGTTGGTATCAACAGACATGTTGTTATTATATGCTATGAATGTTGGTGTTGGTATACCTTGTTCATTTAACATTCTTGATGTAGTTAGTTTATGTACACAAATCGATACTGCCTCAGACGAATTAATTTTACTTAAATCTATCACAATATTATTTCGAGTCAATGTTTCATTATCAATATCTAACGCCATATTATTTTTTTTTAAAAGAGTTGCTAACTTATTATCAATTACTATTTTTATTGAAAAATTTTCAATTACTATATTGTTCTTAAATAATATATATACCGTAAGAATGCATACAATAATTCCAATATAGA
>Ga0209632_10006338_pt1 | contig 10011 bp, 9 predicted proteins | sample COG_10_FD_184754 | JGI IMG/M metagenome (GOLD analysis project Ga0209632, IMG submission 184754) | Pelagic Microbial community sample from North Sea - COGITO 998_met_10 (SPAdes) (version 2) | ecosystem: Environmental > Aquatic > Marine > Neritic zone/Coastal water | place: Helgoland, sampling...
CATTTGAACCATCGCAAAATATAATAATTGAAAATATTCATGCAATAGATATAGAGAATAAAGAATGGGAAGCAACAATAAGTATAAGTGGTGAAATTGTTGATGGTTCTGCTTTTGTAAAAATGGACTATCTAGGTACATTACAAACCTTTGATTTTACCATAAATACATTAATACCAGATGTATCTAATATAACAATAAATCAAAATGATTTTACCTACTTGGATACATCTGGAACATTGATGTTTGAATTTACTGAACCATTTTTAGAACCAAGTGGGTCATTTATAAGTAATAATTATTTAACATTTGAACCATCGCAAAATATAATAATTGAAAATATTCATGCAATAGATATAGAGATTAAAGAATGGGAAGCAATAATAAGTATAAGTGGTGAAATTGTTGATGGTTCTGCTTTTGTAAAAATGGATTATCGAGGTACATTACAAACCTTTTATTTTACCATAAATACATTAATACCAGATGTATCAAATATAACAATAAATCAAAATGATTTTACCTACTTGGATACATCTGGAACATTGATGTTTGAATTTACGGAACCATTTTTAGAACCAAGTGGGTCATTTATAAGTAATAATTATTTAACATTTGAACCATCGCAAAATATAATAATTGAAAATATTCATGCAATAGATATAGAGAATAAAGAATGGGAAGCAACAATAAGTATAAGTGGTGAAATTGTTGATGGTTCTGCTTTTGTAAAAATGGATTATCGAGGTACATCGCGAATCTTTGATTTTACCATAAATACATTAATACCAAATGTTGTAAGTATGAATTTTCAACACAACAATACAGGTCATAACCCAAATCAGGGATTAACATATTTGGATGTATCTGGATTAATAACAATTGTATTTGACAATACACTTTTGGAGGATTCAATCGAAGAATATATAACTAATTTAGAACCAGACTTATTTACACCTTCTACCGATGACAAATATAAGGTTATTTTGTCAGTATTTGAACCTAAACCAGAATCTGCTAAAAAAATATGGACATCGGTTATACAAGCAAATACAAGAAATTTAAATGAAACTGTACTTTTTTCAGTATCATATAGAGGAAGTAATAATGATGTTAGTTTGAATATATATACTATATTTCCTGTATTAAGCACTATTAATTTATCTTCAAATATTACATATAAAAATTTAATTTATGATATAAATTTCCAATTTCATACGAATCGTAAAATTTTGGAAAATAATGATCAGATAACATTTGGACAATATAATCAAGGTGGTCCATATAATATAAGTTTGAATAACTCTGTTGAAAATATAGATTTAAGTAATATATCTGTAAGTATTGATAGATATGAAATTGATGCGAGTTTTATATTTCCTTATGATTTATCATTTTCAGGTAGTAGTTTAAGAGTATATTTTTATAACACTTTTTTTGATTATGAAGGAAAAAGTGCCTTTCAAAATAGCCCAACAACAATTTTGAATATAAATACAGTTAGACCAAGAATAATAGATATTTCATTTAATACACAAGAAATAAATTATATAACAAACATCACATCAATATATTTGATATTTGATAAAAAGATTGAAGATACACCTATATCTATAAACAATTATTTAGAGTTGCCTGATGATGTAATTATAGAGGATTTTGAATTTTTCAATACAGATAATACTGTATTAAATTCTAATATAAGCATAAATAAAGAATTTGATAATGAATTAATATACATATCATTTAGTAATTTTTACGGATTAGATTCTTATCAGAAGTCTTTTTTAATAAATACCGCAATACCAGATGTATCAAATATAACAATAAATCAAAATGATTTTACCTACTTGGATACATCTGGATTATTGATGTTTGAATTTACTGAACCATTTTTAGAAGCAAGTGGGTCATTTCTAAGTAATAATTATTTAACATTTGAACCATCGCAAAATATAATAATTGAGAATATTCATGCAATAGATGAAGAGAATAAAAAATGGGAAGCAATAATAAGTATAAGTGGTGAAATTGTTGATGGGTCTGCTTTTGTAAAAATGGATTATCAAGGTACATCGCGAATCTTTGATTTTACCATAGATACTGTAATATTATTGTTAAATTCGATTTCACTAAGAAATCTAAATTATATTGATAATACATTTACATATTTAGATGGTTTTAAAAGGAATCATGATTATAAAAAGACTGTATATTTTGATTTTAGTTTCAATAATTTTATAAAAGATAATGATGGAAACGTCGAAATAACAACAAATTATCCAAAAAACATAATAGTAAGTAATTTTTCTAGAACTGATTTAACTACGGTAAAAGATTTTATAGGTGGGAAATCGTTTTCAGGTGAAATAGATATAAGTGGTGAAGTTATTATCAATGATGCATATATTAGGATAAAATATCAAGGTATCTATGTAAAAAAAGAATTCATTGTTAATACTAAAATACCTGTAATTAATGAAGAAATAAATTATAATACAGATAAATTTTCAGTAAGAAATAGAATAATCGATATTTCCATAAACACAGATCATGAAATATTGGATACATCATTAATTTTATTGAATCAAAATTTTATTTTGGTTGAGCCACTGGATAAATGGGATATATTGTATTTAAAAAAGAATAATAATAATAATACCCAATGGGATATACAAATATTTTATAATAAAGAAATAACCAATGTAAAAAATTTGAAGGGTAAAATAAAAGGGAAATATAGAAATAATGAAAAAACAATAGATTTTGATATAAGTGATTTTTTTCCTCAAGTAAATTCGGTTGAATTTGAAAGAAATATTGGTTTCGAATACTCAGAGTCTGAAATAATGAATTACAAGGATATATCTGGAACAATAATAGTTAATTTTACAACAGATTTAAGTACAAATAGGATAGAAGAAACACTTGAAACCTTGAAACAAATGTCATTGATAAGAATTACACCGAGAGATATTAAATTTAAAATAGAGTTAAATTATAGTGAAATAAGTGGTAACATATGTAAAATAATTGTAAATAGCAAAGGTGAGATAAAAGAAAACAATATATCTATAAATGCGTCTTATTTGGGAACAAGTAATAAAGTAGATAATTTATCTATTAACACAATTATTCCAAGACCGATAGATATTTCTTTAAGTTTATTAGAATTTAATTTAGAAAATCGTGATGCAATTGTAAGTATTAAATATGATGAAAATATATTGAAAGAAACGCCTTTAACAATGGAAGAACATATTGGTTATTTTATTAAACCGGTCAATGTTATAATTAATGATATAAGTCAGAACCAAATGAATAAAAAAGAATGGACCGCAAAATTAACTACAAGTGGGAATATATTAGATTCGACTGGATTAATTAAAGCAAAGTATAAAGATGACAAGGTTGTAAAGTCATTTAATTATTTAATTAATACAGTTATACCTTTTGTGAAAACAAATATTGGTTCAACATTACAATCAAATGGATTACCTAGAACGTATATGTCATTTAATTTAACCCGAAATAAGGCATTATCGGAACAAGTATTAATACCAGAAATATATAATTATAACCCTTTATCGACATCAAATGATAAATATAATAAGATAACCATAAATGGTAACGAGTTCCATCCAACACAAACACATATTAAAATAGATTATGGAGGAAAATATTCTATGGTGCCAAATAGAATCAGAGTTATTTACATTTCACCTAAAAAAATATCATTTGTGTTTCCTCAAGATTTAAAAAAAGGATATTATTATTTCCGAATTGTAAGATTATTGTATTTTGAATCTCAAGCAGGAGCTCAAAGATTTACAGAATATAAAGAATTTCAATCTAACTATAGTTATTATTTTCACAAGCAACATTAATTATTGATTTAAAATATAATTAAGTTTTCATTTAAAATATGAAGGTCATTAGTAGATAATTTATAAAATGATATATTAAATAAAGAAGGGAATATTTTAGTTTCTCTAATTGACTGGAATAAATCTATATTTTGATAATTGACGATAACATCAAAATATAGATTATTTTTAATTTTAATTAGGATAAAATCCTTGAAATTATTTCTTTCAAATAATTTGTCTCTGGCTAACAAGTTTATATTTTTGCCGTATTTTTTATTATTAGTTTCATAACAAATAATTTTTATGTTGTTTATTTTTATAAAATCTCCGCATATTTTTTCAACCGTTGCTGTGAAGGTGTGTTCCGGGAATATAGGTAAAAGCGACTTGTCATACACTTTTTTTCTTTTAGTTACGATGATTACATTTTTACCGATAAATTTTTCCATTGAGAGATAAGCGAAAGCGTTAGTTAATAACTAGTAAGTAATTGATACAATGTATTGATGTAATATAATATAATGTATTGATATAATATTTATAATAGTTTCATTTTTATTAAAAAAAATTGTAATGTAATGTAAATAAATTATTTAATGTAAATCTAATATATATGACAGGAGCTGCTATTTTACCAGCGACAATTATAAATGGAAAACTATATTTTCTGTTTGGAAAAGAAAATAAATTTGAAACATCGGCACCAGGGTTTTCAGACTTTGGAGGTGGAATTGAAGAAGGTGAGAAAATTTATGATGCTGCGATTAGGGAAGCGTGTGAAGAAATGACGGGTTTTTTAGGAAATGAAAAAGAAATAAAAGCGTTAATGGAAAAAAATGGAACATATAAAATGCAGATAGAAAATTATAATAGTTTTATATTTCCTATAGATTATGATCCAAAATTAGAAATATATTATAACAATAATCAAAGATATTTGCAGCGTAAATTGCCTGATAGTGTATTCAAAACCACACGAATATTTGAAAAGGAGCAAATTAAATGGATAAAAGCAGATGATTTAAAAAAAATGCGTTATAAATTTCGACATTTTTATAGATATATGGTTGATTTACTTTATAATGATCAAAAAAAAATTAAATCATTTATTCAAAAAGGATTGAATAACAAAAGTAAAAGTAAAAGAAAAGGTATCAACAAAAGTAAAACTAAAAGAAAAGGTATTAACAAAAGTAAAACTAAAAGAAAAGGTAAAACTAAAAAGAATAATTAAAAGAAGAAGTAATAACAAAAGTAAAAGTAAAACTAAAAGTAAAAATAAATCTTTAATAAGAAATTAACCAATTAATATAATTATAAATATATGATGTAACAATATTATTGGGGTCAGGCTTATAAAATTCTTTTATATAAATAATAAATAACATAATAACTATTACATTAATTGAAGCGTGGTTCATTTTTTCTGGTACATCATCATATTTGGATCCCATAATTATATCCATAAAATCAATACCATAATTTGTTTTTTCGTTTATATGATGTTGAATATGACAAATTGGTGTGACAATATTATAATTTATATTATGAATAGTAGCATATAAAATACTCCAAGCAAATAAAATAGGATAATTTATTTTAAATATGCTACCTCTTATATGAATACCAAAATCAAATAATTTAAATAAAATAATAAGTGCAACACCTTCTGTATAAATATTCATACAAAATTCAATCAATAAATTATTCCATTTTTTATTTACACTAGTATCGTGATGTATTTTGTCGTGAAAATCTAGCAAATAAACAAATTTATTTAAAATGTATTGAATTTTTATTGGAAGTTTTCTTAATAAACAACCAATAAAATTAGATGAACTCCACAATGTTTTATATAGTTTTTCATAATCGTATAAATGTGAATATACATGAACATAATAACCACTAAAAATACTAATAATAAATGAAATTAATCCAAATATTAAGTTACTAATAATTCCTCTTTTTGGATTAGATGGATACAAAATTGAAAATCCAACAATTTGTAGAATAATACAAACTGTAATAAGATAATTTTGTTTCATACTAATATAAAGTTTTTTCCATCTATTGACAATTTCATACAATTGTTCATTTGATTTTTTATTTATTTTTGAATGAATATCCAAACTCATAGTATTGAATATGTTTAATTTATTATATTTAAATAAGATATATTTTGTTTTAACTTTTAATTTATTTTTGTATTTAATATTATAAACAAAATGAACTGTTTTTATAAAGATTTCAGAAGAGAAAAGAGAAGAGAATTAACATACTTGATAATGGAATATATTAATATTTACAATATGCCTCATCATGTGATTGAATTTGTAATTAAATCTTTTCATTTCCAACACATATATTTGTCTTACTTTTCATTATTATTTTTACCTAATAATGCATTTATAATGGTTTTCTTTGCATCATTATCTCTCTTTATACTATTTTTTTATTTAGATGGATGTGTATTATCTAATGTTGAATACAAATTATGCAAAAGCAAAAGCAAATTCATAAATATAATCGACCCACTTTTATATGTTTTAGGTAAAGAAATAAACACAGAAAACAGATATTTTTACACTTTATATTTTGCCCTAATATATTTTATTGGTTGTTTATTGAAATTCATTTATATGTATTATCATTAATATTAATATTAATATTAATATGGAAAAGATTTTAGACATTCGCAACATAGTTTATTAAATTTATCTTTATTTTCTTTATCATTAGTTTGAGTAAATATTTTCAGTTTTAGTTTTATATAACCCAATGAATAACTTATATCCTTTTTAGATAATTTTATTTCAATTAATGTATTATTTATTTCATAATGAACATGTAGATTGTGTAACAATTTTTTATTTTTTTCCAATCCATTTTTTTCCAATCCATTTTTTTCCAATCCATTTAATTTAATTATAAACGTATTTTCTATTGCAAAAATAATTTTGTAAAATATTTCTACAATATTATTTTCAAACACATCCATATTAAAGCATAATGTATCGACATCCTCCATAGAATTAAAATTATCGATCGAATAATTTATTCCCATTTTTAATTGGATGTATATTATAATTTGTCATAAAATCTTTAATACATTTTGGTGTATATGTTTCAAATGTATCTTTATAATACTGCATAAAACTTTTATTATTACATAAAAAAGAAAAGAAAACACCATATAAAAGTAAGCAAATTACTAAAATTATTGACAAATTATTACCAATATATTGTTTATTGATATTTTTATCACAAATAATATAAGTATTCCAACTTTCAGAATTAGATAACTCTTCTAAATCTTTCTGGACATTTGCTTCATAAGAAATCATTTTACCTGAGCTATTGATATTTTCTAATAAAAATTTATATTGAATGTTATGATATAATAAAAAATAGTAACTATAATTAATTGGATTCATTAAGAAATTTATTTTACTTAAAAATATTAATGAAAAACTTATATACCTTATTATTAGAGAGTTATTCATTTGAACAGTAATCAAATTATGTGAAAACTTATTCCGAATTTCTTCATTAGGAAATATATCTAATATCTTGAGAACTTTAGAAGATCCATTGTTAATACTACGATTATGTAAATTAGTATTTAATATTACAATATCACCTTCTTGTAAATTTAGTCTGACTCTTGAACCATAATTATTTTTATTATTTTTTATATGGGAACCAGGAACTATTTCTAGCATACCAGTTGAGAAATATATATATGCACAATATATGGGTATTTTATTGGTTTCTATATGATTATAACTATTTGCGTGATATAATGAGTCCATTGACGAATAATTATTATTACTAAAAATAAATCTTCTAAATGAAGCACTGTCTGATTCTGGAATTTGTTTCTGGATTATTGGAAAATAATCTTTATTTATATTATCGTAAATACAACTATAATTTATCTTGTTAGTATCTAAACATTTATCGCTCATTTTAGTATCAACCTTATTCCTCATTATTATATACCCGTCTTCAGATAAATTAGACATTCTTTATATATATATAATACAACCAAGAAATGTTTTTTATTTAAATAATGTATAATAATGAAGTTTTATAAAAAACTTTTATTTACATTTTTTATTAATTTTATTATTCAATACTTCATATTTACTTCAATAATTTTAAATTCGTTGAGTGATTTTACACATAATTTAAGTAAATTTTATATTTCTATGGTTGTTGGTCTTGTTATGGTTTTATTAGACATAGTAATTCACAAAATCGATTATGATACTTTAAATATTCCTTTATTTATAACTATTTCATCATTATTGTTTCTATTTTTATTTTTATATAGAATTCAATATGCTGTAACTGATAACGAATATTTAAAACAATTAAAAGAAAATGACTCTGCTTCTCTTCTTATTTCAAAAGCTATGGAAACTAAGACAAATACATATGAAATCGCAAAAATAACTAAGAATATTATTCAGAATGACAGTCGTGGTTTTATTGACCATGTCCGTAGCAAGTTATCTTAAGGCCAATAGTCTTTGATACTTTGAATCCATGCTTGATTATATCCTTGTTTATAATCTTCACTAAAAGTAATAGGTCTCTGTCTTTGAATTGTCTTTTTAGAAAAAAATCTGCTGAACATTTTATTAATACATTTCATATTTTGCGTTTATATCATTAAATATATTAATTATTATTATTATTATTATTAATAATTATTATTATTATTATTATTATATTTTTAATTATATATTATAAAACATTTTAGCATCATCTGTTTCCAAAATGACTTCAGGTGGGATAGTCCATTCACTAAATTTTTTTGCTTTACTTGTTGGTTTTTCCATCTGTAAAATTTCTTTTAATGCTATTATACGTCTTTCTAGTGGCAATAAACTGTATGATTTCTTACGACTAACATTTTTCCATTTCCATTCGAATTGAAGTGCTGATGACCAATCAGGAAAATTTCGTACGTGACACACTCGTTCCCAAATTTCTCCTTTTTTTACTTTAGCACTAGTAGCATATGCACCACCCTTTATTTCTTTATTATGTTGTCTAAGACGTCGATTTAGATCAACAGTTGCGCCGACATAAGTTCCACTATCGCTTGATACTAATAAATATACGAAAAACGCCTTTTCTTTTTCCATAATTATATACAGATATTTATTTTAAATATTATTACTTATTACTTATTACTTATAACATATAATAAATTATAATATTATAGTAAATGAGTATCGTTGTATGCATACCAAGTTATAAGCGTTCGCAGCTATGTAATGACCAAACGTTAAATACACTTAACAAACATAAAATAGATTCAAAATTAATTTATGTATTTGTAGCAAATAAAAATGAATATAAAGATTATAAAAAAGTTTTAAATCCAAAATTTTATAACAGATTAATTATAGGGAAAAAAGGTCTAGTTCAACAACGTGACTATATTTCTAATTATTTTAATACTGGTAAGCAAATTGTCTTTTTTGACGACGATGTAAAGAATATTGATTTAACATTATCACCTCGATTTAAAAAAAGTAGTTTATATAATTTTTTCAAAGATGTCTTTAAAGACTGTATAAAATATAAATCTTTTATTTGGGGTGTTTATCCAGTATATAATCCTTATTTCAGAAAAGACAAGGCCGAATTAAGCACATCTTTGAAATATATTGTTGGTGCATTTTATGGTATTATTAACAGACCTAAATTATCTTCTATAAGGTTAATAATAACACGTAAAAACGGACAAAAGGAAGATGTTGAAAGAACTATTAAGTATTTTAAAAATGATGGTATAGTTTTGCGATACAATAAAATAGGATTTGAAACCAAATATTATGGAAAGGATGGAGGATTAGGAACGTTTGAAGCCAGATTAAAACCAATGAAAGAAGCATCTGAAAAATTGAAAAAAAAATACCCAGAATACGGTGAAATTAAAATTAAAAAAACCGGTATGACTGAGTTCCGTCTAAAAATATTACAATCAAATCCAACAATGAATTTAAATAAAAATAAAACACATAAAAGTAAAACACATAAAAGTAAAACACATAAAAGTAAAACACATAAAAGTAAAACACATAAAAGTAAAACACATAAAAATAAAACACATAAAAGTAAAACA